>ERZ1292640.492-Hain-H43-02um-R1-492-length-32098-cov-6_pt1 | contig 32098 bp, 26 predicted proteins | sample MGYA00564404_ERZ1292640 | MGnify/ENA primary metagenome ERZ1292640 (study PRJEB36523, sample SAMEA6512636) | groundwater metagenome | collected 2019-01-08 | study: AquaDiva: Metagenomics assemblies of 32 groundwater samples | reverse complement strand
ACTAGCACCGGCCCCTCCGGCCGTGCGCGAAGTGCTCGCGACGGTTCCAGATGGCCATATCGAAGTGGTCCGGCTGACTCCCGCGGCCGACGCGCTTGCCCGGCGCTATCTCGCCGAGGGCATCCTCAAGGCGAACATGCTGGCCGACGCCTAGCACCTCGCGATGGCGACCGTCGCGAACGTGGATGCGCTAGTGAGTTGGAACTTCCGGCACGTGGTGAACCTGCCTCGGATTCATGGGTACCATGGAGTGAACGCGAAGCTCGGATACCCGACGATCGAGATTCGGTCCCCCCGGGAGGTGCTCGCCGATGAGTAACGCTTCAGCCAAGACGTTCGATACGGTCCACATGGTACGGGCTGTTCGCGACGAAGTGAGTTCGACGATCGCGACGATGTCGGTCGAGGAGGAGAATCGCTGGCTCCGCTCGGCGGAGTTCTCCGACCCGAAGCTCCGGCACCTCATGGAGTTGGCTGCCCAACAAGGCGTCGCAGCCGACGCCGCTTCGCGTCGCGGCTGATGCGCGATCGCTCTGTGGACACAGGAGCGGCTGGCATCTTAACGCATGGGAGACCGGACTGGCGGGCTGACGGCATCTGCGAGAGCGGGAAGCGCCTCGGCGCGATGGCCTTCCGGCATTCCTTGTTGTATGGTGAGTGTATGGCACGATTGACTTCGACGACGATTCGTCTCGGTGAGGAGGATGTGCGCGCGTTGAAGCGTGCCCGGATCGCAGGCCACTCTGCCTCTGAGCTCGTTCGGAAGGGCCTGCGCGTCGTGGCGTCGCGGTACTACACGGGCCGGCGTCCCCCGTCGACGCGTCTGTTTGAATCCACCGACACGAAGCTCGGGGATGAGGCCGAGCTGTTCCGAGATCTCGACGATTGAGGCCGCCCATCGTTGCTGACACCGGCGGGCTCCTTCGAGCGCTCGCCCGCACAAGCGACGGCGGCGCGAGCTTCCCGGAGTACGAAGCCGTGTTGACCTCCGCGAGCCGCATCATCGTCCCAGGGCTCGTTCTGGCGGAAGTGGATTACTTTCTTCGAGAAAACCGGGCCGCGATGCGCAAGCTCGTCGCCGAGGTGTTCGACGCGGGGACGCGCTACGAATACGAACTTCCTCTGCCGTCCGACATCGTTCTGGCGCTTGAGCTCGACGCCAAGTTCAAGAACCTCGCTATGGGGCTAGTCGATGGCACGGTAGCCGCTGTCGCTGAGCGGCGCCAAGTCTACCGACTGCTGACGACTGATCGGCGCGATTCGCATCGGCCCGCGGTTCGCACGGGCACTGGAACTGCTGCCCTGACGGCGCTGGTGCCGAGGGCCGCTTCCTGCCCAGTCCCGGCCAGCGTCCTGACGCCGGTGCGACCAGAAGTATATTCGTGTCCGGCGACCGACACAGGTTGACACCGTCGGCCACATCTGTTCTCCTGCTCGGGGAATTGCCGGCGAGTGTCAATCGAGGGCTGCATGGACCTGGGCATCCTGGAACGGCAACTGGCGCAGATCACGCTGGCGCCGTACATCGTGAAGGCGATGACGCTGATCGATGTGCCGCGCAAGGCCGGGAGCAACATGTTCCGCCACCAGATGGTCACGCTGGCCATCCTGCTGGACTACAAGTTCACCGATCCGGTCCTGCTCAAGGCGTCCGTCATTCACGATCTCTTCGAGTCGGCCGCCGACGCGCCCTGGGTGACCCGCGAGTCGATCGCATCGATCGACGCCAATGGTCCGGCCGTGTACGAACTGGTCCAGGAAGTCACCATCCGCGTGACCGGCGGCGTCAGGGAATCCAAAGCCGAGTATCTCCGGCGCGTCATGCTCTCGGGAAGCGAGAAGGCCAGACAGCTCAAGCTCGCCGACCGAATCAGTAATCTCGTGTCGTTGGGGTTCGTCAACGATATGCAGTTCGTCGAGCGCTATCTGAAGGAAACCCGCGAGCACATCCTGCCATACGCGGCAGCCACCAACGTGGACATGCACCGCGAGCTGAGCGATCTCGTCTCCGATCGGGAGTACAGACTGCTTCAGGTGCCTTGAGCATGGACGTCCCTCCGTCCCCGACATGGTCGAACCACCTGAGGGCGGCCTTGATCGCAGGCGTTGTCGGCGCCCTCGTCGCAGCCATCTCCCTCGTGTCGGTGTACCAGTTGCATCCTGCCATCCGCCTGGAGATGGACCGGGCGCTTCCCCGAATCGCCACCGGTCTGTACGCTCCTGAAATCAACAGCGAGGCCAACTTCGCCTGGAGCGGCGGCCGTGTGCAGATCAGTGTTCCCGAAGTTGATCGCCGCGTCCCCTGGATCTGTCGCGCAGCTGTGATCAACTGGCGCCCGGCGTCGGCCGGGCCCGCCTTTGTCCGCGTCGAATCGGACGGGAACACGCTCGTCGCCCAACGTGTGACGGCTCCACGAGAGACCCTGACCTTTCCCATTCAACCGCACCCGGACCGGTCGGAGTTGCGCGTCGACATGGCGGTGTCGCCGACATTCAGGCCAGGCTCTGGGGATACACGAGATCTCGGCGTGGCGTTTGACTGGATTCGGTGCGAGCCCGAACCCGGACGCTGGGCCCTGCCGTCGGCATCAGTCGTGGTAAGGGGCGCAGTCGCAGCGGCCGCGATCGGCGTGGCGGTCGGCCTTGTGGGACTCCCGGTGACAGCCGCGGTGGGCGTGAGCGTGGCCACGGCCGGCATCCAGGCGGCCGCGCTGGCAACCGGCGCGGCTCCGTACTCTCCCGGCACACCACCGGTCTTCGTTCTGGCCGCCCTCTTCATCTGCTTCTGCCTGGTGCCCGTCCTCTTCATCGAGACGGTTCTCCGGCGATCGCTGTGCGTCTCGGCCCGCCTGGCGATCGTCGTGTCGGCGGGCGCATGCTATGTGAAGCTGCTCTTCCTGCTGCACCCGGACAAGCTGTTGGTTGACGGGCTGTTTCACGCCCACCGGTTCGAATGGGTCTTGGCCGGTCGATACTACTTCACGCAGTTGTCGACCAGCGCAACGCCATTTCCCTACGCGATCGGCCTCTATGTGTTCGCTGCCCCATGGTCGGTACTGACGCATGATCACGTCGCGCTGCTGAAAATCGTGGTCTGTGTCTCTGAAGCCGCTGCCGGCGTGCTGCTGTACGCCATGATCGTCAGAGCCTGGGGTGACAGGGTCACGGGAGTGTTGGCCGTCGCCCTGTTTCATTTGGTGCCGTTGCCGTACGTCGTCGTCGGCAATGAGAACCTGACCAACGCCTTCGGGCAGTCGGCTGCGTTCGTGACAATGGCGACGGCGACCATGTGGACCTTGCGGCCAGGCCAGATCGGCCAGATGGCGGGATTGACCCTGCTTGCGACCCTGGCGTTCCTGTCGCACGTCGGCACGTTCGCCGTCCTGCTTCCGATGCTGCTCGTCGCCGCGGCCCTGTATTACTGGCTCGGTGGCGCGGCCCTGAGCGGCCCCGCGCGGTCGCTGATTCTTGCGACGACGATGGCGGTCGTCTTGTCGGCGGGCCTGTACTACGGCCATTTCGGCCAGGTTTACAGGCCGCAGCTCGTGCGCGTGCGCGACTGGGCTGTCACCCTGTTAGGGGCCACTCGTGCGCCGGATACCCCGGGAGGCACACCCATTGTCGCCGCACCAGCCGCGGCGCCGGCCGCGGCGCCGGCCGCAGCGCTGGCTGATCCGGGGGTGACGACGCTGCAACTCGGGGCGACCGGCGCATTCGCCCAGACCTTGGCCAACATCGGCTGGCCGATTCTGATCCTCGCCATCGTCGGTGCGTGGCGGGTATGGGTGCGCCGTGTCCCCGATCGACTCGTGCTTGCCGTGGTGGCGTGGTGCGTCACGGGTCTCGCATTTCTCGTCCTGAGCATCGTCAGGCCGGTCGACGTCCGCTACCAACAGGATGCCTGGGAGTTTCTCGGCCGGGTCGAACTGGCCATCTATCCTGCGGCCGTCGTCCTCGCCGCCTGCGGCGCCGTGTGGGCGTGGCGCGCCGGCATCGTGCATCGGGTGGCGTCCGGCCTGCTCTTGATGGCCGCGCTCGTCACCGGCGCGCGGGCCCTGAACGGCTGGATCCACTGACGCCGGTACGTAGTCGGCACGGACCTGATCCTCTTAACAGCCCGTGGCGCAAGTGCGTCGTCGCACCGAGACCGGGGATGCGCCCGGCTGGCAAGGCGGGAGACGCGAGAATATGGCCTATATTTGAACGTCGAGTAACGCAGCCAGGCGGGATGCAGCGCCGGTCGAATGCAGACGGACTTGCACCACGGGCTGTTAAGGTATGATGCGCCCGGTGTCCCCGGCACCGGCATCATCCCTGGATGGATGACGCGAGCAATGGGCCGGTTGGTCACGCCTTCCGCGAAACGTCCCCACGGTATCAGCAGCCCACGGCAGGAGAGCCAGGCATGGACGCGACCACCCACGAGAAGTTCCCGGATGTGTTCTGGAGCGCCAACGTTACCGAGTTGTTCGAGCGCGCCGCCTACTATTCGATGGCCAGCTTCGTCGTCATCTACCTGGGGCAGCTCGGGTTTGGCGACTACTGGCCGTCGAACCTGAACGGCCTTCTCTGGACGCTCGTCTACTTCCTGCCGATTCTCTCGGGGACCATCGCCGACCAGGTGGGATTCAGGCGCTCGCTGCTGGTGGCGTTCGTGCTGCTGGCGGCCGGGTACATCCTGATGGGCTACCCGGTGTGGTTCGGCGGTGCGACGCTGGCGCCGGTGGTTGGACGCGGCTTCACCGCACCAACGTCGGTGGTCATCACCGTCGTGCTCGGAATCCTGATGATCGGTCTGGGCGGATCGGTGATCAAACCGTGCGTCTCCGGCACGGTGCAGAAGACGTCTGGCGCGCGAGCCACGCTCGGATTCGCCATCTTCTATATGGTGATCAACATCGGATCGCTCTTCGGGCGCGGCACCGGGTACGTGGTGCGGAGCGGATACGGCACCGCCACGATTCTCGAGGTGGTGGCCGTGTGCGCCGTTGCCGCCGCCGCCCTGGTGTACCTGGTCAACAAAGCGACCGAGGCGAAAGAACAGGGGCGCGGCGCCCGCATGACGTTTCCATTCATGGCGGTCGTGGCGGCCGCGGTCGTGACGATTGTGGGGATCGTGGGTTGGGCCGAACGGGTCGAGACCGGTAACAGCCTGTCGTACATCTTCGCGGTGGCGGCCAGTGCGTCGGTGGCGGCGTTTTTCGTCGTGATGTTCTTCTACCGGGAACCGCCGGTGGCGACCAACACGCCGGTGAAGCCGCGGCGTTCGATTGGACGCATCCTGCTCGACATGGTGCTGGTGCTGCGAAACGGCCGCTTCGCCTTGTTCCTGGTCGTGATGAGCGGCTTTTTCTTCGTCTACAACCAGGTCTACAACGTCCTGCCGCTGTATGCGAAGCGGGTGATCGAGACCAGCCCGGCGATGGACCTGTACACCGCCGCCAACCCGTTCGTGATCGTGTGCCTGCAGCTGGCCATCACGCAGTTCTTCGGCAAGATGAAGGCGATTCGGTCGATCGTGGTGGGCACGGTGATCATCGGCGTGTCGATGCTGATCAACGTGTATCCGATCTATGCGACTGGAGGCATGCGGGTGATCGTGGCGAACTGGCTGCCACTCGGATCGGTGTTCTTGATCCTGACTGTTGCGCTCATCGCCTTCGGCGAGCTGTTCACCTCCGCGCGGATGTACGAGTACATCGGATCGCTGGCGCCGAAAGGCGAGGAGGGGCTGTTCCTCGGGTACGCCAACCTGCCGCTGGCGCTCGGCTCGCTGGCCGGTGGTCCGGTGGGGGCCTACATCTTCAACGACATCATGGCGAAGGGCGCCACCACGAGGTCCGACGGCCTGCTCGAACTGGTGCCGGCGAACAACGCCCTTGGCTGGGGTATCCTGATGGGGATCGGCTTCCTCTCGGCGCTTGCCATGTGGCTGTTCAACAAGTGGCTCGAACGGCACCCGTAGGGCGCCCCGCCAGAGCGAAGAACGGGCACGATAGCCGTCGCCAGCACCAGGTAGCGGGTCTCGTTTTACGGAAAGAGGGAACAGCATGAAGACTCTCCTGGGCGTGCTTGTTATGGCGTTGAGCGGTGTGACCGCCTCGGCGCAGACGTTCGATGCCGCGGTGGCAGGCATCATCTCGAACGCGTCGTTCAAGCAGGCGGCGGCGTTTCTCGATTCGGATCACGACCGGTTCGTGCGCGAGCTGGTGTCACTGACCGAGATTCCCGCTCCTCCGTTCAAAGAGCAGAAGCGCGCCGAAGCCTGCCTCGCCCTGATGCGAGGTTTCGGCCTCTCCGACGTGGAAATGGATGCTGAAGGCAACGTGATGGGGCTCCGGAAGGGCACGGGCGACGGGCCCTTGCTCGTCGTGCTCGCGCATCTCGACACGGTGTTCCCGGAAGGCACCAACGTCACCGTCAGGCGCGAGGGTACGCGACTGATGGCCCCGGGAATCGGAGACGACACGCGCGCCGTCGCCATGATGCTGTCGCTGATCCGCGCCATGGATGCCGCCGGGATGCGCACCGCCGCCGATATCCTGTTCGTCGGGGACGTTGGCGAAGAGGGCCCCGGCAACCTGCGGGGCGTCAGGTATCTCTTGCAGAAGGGCAAGTACAAGGATCGGGTGGGCGCATTCATCGCCATCGATGGCGGCGAACAGGCGACCATCGTCAACGGCGCGCTGGGGAGCCGGCGCTACCGCGTGACATTCAAGGGCCCCGGCGGCCACAGCTACGGGGCGTTCGGGCTGGTCAGCCCCGCGTTCGCCATGGGCAACGCGATCGACAGGTTCTCGCGGGTGGCCGTGCCGGCCGAGCCCAAAACGACGATGAACGTGGGCATCGTGGGGGGCGGCAGTTCGGTGAATTCGATTCCCGGCGAGATGTTCATGGATGTCGATATGCGATCCGAGTCGCCCCAGGAACTCCGGAAGCTGGACGAGACGTTCCTCGGGGTCGTGCGCGACGCGGTGGACGAGGAGAATCGCACCCGCTCGACGAAGGAAGGGCGAATCGAGGCGGACATCAAGCTCCTCGGGGACCGGCCATCCGGTGAAACGCCGGTGACGTCCGCGCTGGTCCAGCGGACGGCTGCTGTCGTGAAGGCGTTTGGGATGACGCCCAGTTACGAGATCGGCAGCACCGATTCGAACATTCCCATCAGCATGGGGATTCCGGCTGTCACCATCGGTCGCGGCCGAGGAGGTCGCGGGCATTCGTTGGACGAGTGGGTTGACGTCGAGAAGACGTCGAGCGTGAAGGCCGCCCAAGTGGCACTCGCGATCGTCCTCGCCTCGGCCGGCTTGCAGTAATCGCGCCGGAGTGTGATGCCATGTTGAACAAGATGCGCCGCGTGTCCATCGCCGCCTGCCTGCTTCTGCTGGTCGGCCTTCTGGTGGCGTCTTCAGCTGCACAGAAGCGCGCCTCATACCCCGACGCCACCTGGGAACGGGTGGACTCCCCGGCGCAGTTGGGGTGGTCGCCGGAAAAGCTCAAGTTGGCGAGGAACTACAGCGCGACGATTCAGACAGCGGCGGTCATGCTGATCGTGGATGGCAAGGTGCTCGACGAATGGGGCGAGACCGCGACAAAGTACAACGTCCACTCCATCCGGAAGAGCTTCCTCAGCGCCATGTATGGCATCCATGTGTGGGAGAGCCGCATCGACCTCGGAAAGACGATGGAGCAGCTGGGGATCGACGACAACGAGCCGTCGCTCAGCGCCGCAGAGAAGAAGGCCACGGTCCACGACCTGTTGAAGGCGCGGTCCGGGGTGTACCACCCGGCGCTCTACGAGACACCCGCCATGAAGGCGGCGCGCCCGCCGCGCCACAGCCATGAGCCCGGGACGTTCTGGTACTACAACAACTGGGATTTCAATGCGCTGGGCGTGATCTTCGAGCGTTCCGCGAAGAATACGATCGTCCGTGAGTTCAAGACTCGTATTGCCGACCCGACGGGAATGCAGGACTTCACGATAGACGACGGGCAGTACGTCACCGGGCCGGATTCCGTGTACGCGGCCTATCCGTTCAGGATGACGGCCCGCGACATGGCCAGGTTCGGCCTGTTGTTCCTGCGACAGGGTGCTTGGCGCTGGACACAGCTTGTGCCCAGGGACTGGGTCGCCGAGAGTACGACGTCGTACTCCGATGCCGGGGAGTCTGGCGGTTACGGGTATCTCTGGTGGGTCGCAGTCGAAGGCCGCCACGTGCCCGGGGTGACGATGCCGGCGGGGTCGTACTCGGCCCGCGGGGCCGGTGGTCACTACATTCTTGTCGTGCCGGCGTACGACCTTGTTGTCGTGCATCGCGTGAACACTGACATCCGCGGTCGCCAGGTGACCGCGGCGGAGTTCGGTCAACTGGTGAAGCTGATCTTCGAGGCCAGGACAGGGCAGTGACCGTGATGGCCCACTCGAACGACGGCCTTCATCCACAGGAGTGTGAACCGTGACATGTCGACTCGCCCTGACGTTCGTCCTGGTGGCTGCCGTTTCGGCGAACGCCGGATCTCCCGACCAGACAGCGCCCAGGCCGATCCGCATCGCGGTCGCAACCTTCTCACACGAGACGTGTACGTTCTGCCCGGACCCGACCGGCATCGCCGAGTGGGAGTATTACGGCCCGCCGGTCCGCGGTGATGCCGTCCTGAAGGAGGGCGGCTACATCAGGGGGTTTGTCGACGCCGCACGGGAATACGATGGTGTGCAGCTGCAGGGCATCCTCTCCCCGCGTGACTCGAAGGGCGGCTCGTCGGGGAGTTGGCTCACGCTCGAGGCCTTCGATAAGTACGCCAACGGCATTGCGAACGACATCAAGGACACCGGGCCGTACGATGGCGTGTTCCTGGCGTTGCACGGCGCGATGGCCGTCACGGGCGTGCCGCGACCCGAATCCGAGATCGTGCGCCGTGTCCGCAACGTCGTGGGCGAGAAGATCCCCATCATGGTGACCCTCGACCTCCACGCCAACGAGGACCGCGCCTTGTCCGAGGTCGCCACGGGGGTGTTCATCACCAAGCGATACCCCCACTACGACGCGGCGCTCCAGGGCGAGCGCGCGGCGCGCGTCATGATGCGTGTGATCAAGGGCACGTACAAGCCGGTGATGGCGACCAGAAAACCGGGTGTGCTGACGCCGAGCGTGTTCCAGGGCACCGGTGTGTCACCGGCTATGGAAATCATGGAGCGCGCGCGCGTCTGGGAAGAACGCACGCCGGACATGTTCGTGTCGGTGGCGTTCGGCTTTGCCTACGCCGACGTGCCGGACGTGGGAGCGACCGTGATGGTGGTGGCCAACGGCAACCAGGCGCTGGCCGACCGGATTGCGCAGGACATGTCGGACTTCATCTGGAAGAAACGCGAGGCGTTTGCGGGCAAGACGCTGCCGAAGACCGCCGACGGTGTGGCGCAGGCCCTAGCGGCCGCGAAAGAGCGGAAGGTGCCCGTCGTGGTGGCGGACCATGCCGATCGCACGGGCAATTCGACGCACATCCTCGCGGAGCTCATCCGGCAACGCGCGCAGAACTTCTGCATTGCCACGATTGCCGACGACAGGGCGATCGGCGAAATCGCGCGCACAGCCAAGCCGGGCGATCGCGTCAATGTCAACGTTGGCGGCTATGCCGACCAGTACGCCGGCACGCCGGTGAGGATCGACGGTGTCGTGGAGTTCCTGGGACCGTACCGCCAGCACAAGACGATGGCCGTGCTGAGGTTCGGCGACAACAACCGCGTGATACTCACGCCCGTGCTCGAGCAGGTGACCGATCCCGGGATCTTCCGTGACCTCAAGATCCCCTTTGAGGCGTGCGATCTCATGGTCCTCAAGTCGCGAGTCCACTTCTGGCGTGGCTTCGTGGAGGACGGTTTCGCGAAGACCGTCGTCGTGGTGGACGCACCCGGGCTCGGGCCGGCCGATGTGACCACGATTCCCTACAAGAACGCGCCAAAGGATCTTTACCCGCTCGTGAGGAAGAAGTAGGGTCAGGGGCTCTATTGAAGACGTCGATGTCGCCGGTGAAGCGAGGCACACCGTGAAAGGCCAGGGCATAGGCTCCGACGACCAGGAACTCAACCCCGTGGGCGATCAACGAGCCGAAGAACTCGTCGAAGTCGCGCGCCAGTTCCACCATGCTGCCTCCGGAGGAACTCAACCGCTGCCAGGCGTTCCCCTGGGGTTCGGGTCTGCCAGTAACGACGCGATCCTTCACCGGTCGCGTGGTCGGCCGACGTGGTCACCTGAAGGACGCGTTGCAGCCTGAATTCCACGGGGCCAGTATAGCGCGTGCCAGCGTGGATGCCTGAGCCTTCCCTGCAGTCAGGGTTCAACTACACCCCTGGCACGGACGGATCATCACGACACCACCGAACGCCCCGACGTCGGCTCCCCGCGCCGCCTCTTCGATCCGGGAGACAACGAGTCCCGGAATCGGCGAGGCGACCGAAACAGTCGGAGTTGACCACTCAGGAATCCGTGAACCCGTTTGGACGAGCCCGCGCCCGCCGGCCGGATCGTTGTTGGCTTCCGATCATCGAGCCCTGAGAATGCTACTCGCCCCCTAACCCGCATCATTCACGAACCTTCCGCGTTCGCGAATCATGCGCCGGCATCGTTGAGATTCTGTCACCGACGGCTTCGACGCGGCGCTCCGCGCCTGGCTCAGGGTTAGCCCTGAGCGAAGGCCCTGAATCCAGCCTGAGTCGAAGCCCGAAGGGCGGACTATTCCTGGCCTTCATGAATAGGCCGGGCTAACGCCCGTCGGACCGACGGGGAGGGGGAATTGTCCTCCAGCCCACTCTGGTCCGCCAGGGCAGGAGGCACCACATGCACGCTCCCGCCAAGTTTGTTGAAAAAGGGCTGTCCTGGATGGCCAACGGCCTTTGGTACGCCTTGCAGCCGTTCTACCGTGTCGCGCCGAATCAGTCGTTTACGCCGAACTGGTCCGATCGCCCGCTCCTGAAGTCGGGTGACAAGTTCAAGGCGCCGCTTGGCGTGCCGCGCGAAACGACGTCGCTGTGTCCCACGTGCACGCGGGAAGCGCGCCAGCGGATCGTGGACGGCAAGGCTGCTCCCGACCTGTTCATCAAGGAGCACGCCGGCGAGATCCCGGCGCACATCATCGAGCGCGACGGCAAGATCCTGATGGTGAAGGACTGCCCGACACACGGTCACTTCGAAGACGTGCTCTCAACCGACCCGGCATTCTATAAACGCCTGCAGGAGCTCTACGCAGGCACCGACCTTCCCGTGCACGCCGACGATGGCCTGCACAATCATGGTTTGAGCAGCATCCGGTACGGCCGGGGCACGGTACTGACGGTGGATTTGACGAACCGCTGCAACATGATGTGCGACCCGTGTTTCACGGACGCCAACCAGGTGGGGTTCGTGCACGAGCTGCCCTGGGACGACATCAAAGCCATCCTCGACCGCGCCGCCGCCGTGAAGCCCCGCCGTCAGATGTCGGTGCAGTTCTCGGGCGGCGAGCCCACGCTGTCACCCGACTTCGTGAAGGCGGTGGCCTACTGCAAGGAACTGGGGTTCAACAGCACGCAGGCCGCCACCAACGGCATCGAGTTCGCCAAGGATCCCGAGTTGTGCCGCCAGGCAGCCGAGGCCGGGTTGAGGTTCGTCTACCTGCAGTTCGACGGCGTAGGCAACGCGGCCAACCAGCACCGGCGCGTGGCCAACCTGTTCGATGTGAAGCTGCGGGCTATCGAGAACCTGCACGCGGCTGGCGTCGATATCGTGCTGGTCAGCACCATCATCAACGGCGTCAACAACGAGCAGGTGGGCCGCATCGTCGAATTCGCGCTGGAGAACCCCAAGAAGATCTCGTTCATCTCGTTCCAGCCGGTGTCGTTTACAGGCCGGGACGAGGACATCACCGATGAGCGTCGCGCCGCCCAGCGCTACACCACGGCCCAGCTGGCGCACGACATCAGGCGGCAGGCCGGCATTGGCGAGCCGCTTCGCGACTGGTTCCCCATTTCGATGTTGACCACGTTTGGCGACTGGGCCGATCTGGTGCACGGATCAGGCGTCGAGCGGGGACACCTGAACTGTGGCTGCCATCCCGATTGCGGCGCCGGACTGGCGGTGATGATCGACAAGGAGACGAAGGAACGGGTGCCCGTATCGGCGTTTCTCGACGGGCCACAACTGGTGAAGGACCTGGCGGTGATCAACGACGCCGCGCGTGGCCGCTTCCTGTCGGTGCTGGGCATGGGCGTGTCCCTGCTGCGCAACTACGATCCGTTCATGGCGCCCCGGCGTTTGCGCATCTCCGACATGCTGAAGAAGTTCGACAAGGCGTTTGGAGCGACTGGCCGCGACTACGGCAAGGTCGGAAAGGGGCGCACGCTGCAGGACGTGCAGAAGCGGCGGTCCGACAGCTGGCTGTTCCTGTTCATTGCCGGCATGTGGTTCCAGGATCTCTGGACCTACGATTTCCGCCGCACGCACCAGTGCATCATTCCCTACGGCACGCAGGAAGGGGAAATCTCGTTCTGCGCGTACAACACGGGTGTGGGGTGGCGGCAAATCGTCGAGAAACAGCACCAGACGGCGACGCTGGCGCAGTGGTACGACAAAGCTGGCCGTCACCAGATCTACACGGGCGGCCACATGGTTCCGCTCTCGACGACCGAGCATTCGCTCTGTCTGAATCCCGAGGCCCTGTCCGCCGGGCAGCAGCACGATCTGGAGCTGGCCGGTGTCTCGAAGACGGCGCGCGAAGAGAAGATCAAGGCCCGGCACGCCGAGCACACGCACGGAGATTCCGCTACCGTGTGACGACGGTGATGGTCACCTGCGACGGGTACTGCGTCGAGTGGTGGACCACGTTGTGGGCCACCACTCCGGTCACTTCGTCGTAGTTGTGACCGCCGGTGTTCAGGTTGCGATCGAAGCGCGGGAAATTGCTGCTCGACACTTCGACGCGCAGCCGGTGCCCGGCCGCGAAGTAGTTGCTGGTCGTCAACGGCTGCAGCGTCACCTTGTAGACCTTGCCAGGCTCCATCCACGCCAGTGGTTTGTCGTACCCGTCCCGATAGCGCATCCGCTGGATCGATTCATCCAGATTGTAGGCCTTGCCGTCTGGATAGACGTCGACGAGCTTCACGGTAAAGTCGGTGTCCTTCGCGTCGGATGACACATAGAGCGTCGGTTCGATCGGCCCGCTGACTTCCGTCCCTTCCTTGAAAGGCTCCGACGTGTACACGAGAATATCGGGCCGGGCCTCCATCGTGCGCTGGTCGAACGAACCCGCCCTGATGGCGGTGCCCGTGCAGCAGACGTTGCCGCCGTAGGAGGTGACAGGCTTCATGGGGTCGTACGTGAACGAGTCGGGGGTGTCGGCCGCAGGAGGAGCCGCCATCAGCGCGCCATCACCATCGAGTGTATTGGCCTTGCCGCCGCTCGACAGGAACAGGGTCATGGGCTGCGCGCCTGCCGGCGGCCACGTGTCGGAACTCTGCCACTTATTGAGTCCCATCGTGTAGTAGGTGACTCTGGGCTGCGTGCCGAGCGGGCCGCCGGTGTCGCCCTTCAGGAAACGGTCGAAGAACCCGTACACCAGCTCCTGGTAGTTGAACCGCGCATCGCCCATGCTGCGTTCGCCGACGATGGTGTCTTCGGTGGCCCGGGTGTACCCGCAATGGGCCACTGGCGCGACCACCGCCCATTGCTGGTTGGCGATCTCCGGCTTGGCTGTCTTCCGCACGTAGTTGTACAACGCCAGGTTCGGACCCGCCGACACGTCGTACCACGACATGAACCACAGTCCCGGCACGTTCAACGCCATGTCGTCGTGGAACAACCCGCCCTTGTACCAGGCCGGGTCGTTGGGTGCGCGCTGGATCATTCGGCCACCGGTCGCCACCGGCATCGCGTCAGCGAAGATGCCGTGTGGGCCGTCAACGGCCTTCAGGATGTCCTGTACCGGAAGGTGCCAGAGCGCCTTCGACCAGTCAACGGGCGGCAACTGCTGGGAGAGATCGAACGATTTCGACGCCCGGATCAAGTCCTCCTGCGAAGCGTTTCTGGGAAACACCGGCCGAACCTGGTTCTGCTCCCCGTGGAGCCAGGTGATGAAGAGCATCTGGACAGCACCGCCACGGTACCAGTTTCCCTGTTCGAAGTACGGGCGCACGCGCCCCACACCGGCGCCAAAGCCCTGCACGTTCATGGCCGCGTATCCGGGGTGACCAAGCGCCGCGACGCCCATCTGGTACTCGGCGGTGGAGGAACACCCGGTGGTGCCGACCTTGCCGTTGGACCACGGCTGCGCCGTCAACCAGGCGAGCGCGTCATACCCGTCGGTTCGCGGGGCGCCCAGGATGTCGTAGTGGCCTTCAGAGAAAAAATGGCCGCGCTCGTTCTGCACCACGTACGCATATCCGCGCTTCACCGCCGTCAGGGCGGCGGTCATGTCGGCGGGCACACCGTTTCGCACGTCCCAGTAATTGAAGTTGTACGGCGTGCGAACCCAGATCGCCGGCACCTTCGTTGACGTGTCCTTCGGCCGGTAGATGTCGGTGGCCAGCCGCACGCCGTCGCGCATCGGCATCATCACCTTACGCTCGATGACGGCGATCGATGCCAGTTCTTTCTCGGCATCGGTTTGCCGGGCTGCCTGCTCCGGCGTCATTGCCCCCCCACGCTGGGCCCGCAGGGTGCCGGTGGCCGCGAAGATGGCGGCCGCGATGACGCCGACGACCAGATAGCGAATGGACCTGTGCATCATGTCATTCCCCTCAGGCTACTTGATCTCTTTCAAGAGCGCGGCAACGGCCGCTTCCAGTTGCTGGTCTCTGCCCTTGCTCACCACCTCGTCCTCGTTCATCAGCTTGATGTCGGGTTCGGTTTGCGTCAAGTCGGTGGCTGGCGGAAGCGCCTGGGAGTCGAACCCAGCCCCCCCGCAAAGCGGGGAGCAACCGATTTTGAAGACCGGGAGGGCCACCGGGCCCCGTTCGCTTCCAGAATGATGGCGCGTGACGATGCCGCTTAGTGCCCCGATTCCGAATTACGACCACGTATTCCGGGCGGGGCATCCCGCTTCCCACCCCAACGCGGTTGCCGCGTTGGGGGCCCCGGCTCGCGGCGTTGCTCCTCCCTCACATACTCCCGGTATTCTCGGTCGTCGCGCCTTGCGATCCGGGCGCCGCGCTCCGGACTACCGTTGCCGTATTTCGGAATCGGGGCACTTGGCACCGCGACGCGAGCATCATAACCCGGCGGAAGACAGATTGGGTCGGGCAGGCAGGCGTCCGGAGCGCATGCGACGCAGGACTCGCGCAAATGAGCCGTAGAGTAGGGGGGATTCAGCAGCGGGCCAGCAACGCGGGTCGCGAACAGGAGGCAGCGCCGGCTCCGACATGCATCGGAGCCGGCCGGACAAGTGCCGCTCAGCCTTCGATCAGTCGAACTTCGCCCGCCCGCGGGCCTTTCGGCGACTCTTCCACTGTGAACTCGACGCGCTGGCCATCACGCAGCAACTCGAAGACAGCGCCTCGAACGGAACTGCGATGGAAGAAATGTTCAAGGCCATTCTCGTCACGAATGAACCCGAATCCCTTGTCGATTAGCAAGCGTGCGATCGTTCCGGTCTGCATACCAAGATCCTCCGATTCGATGCCTGGGCCGATCCCAGGATCCCCACACGTCTCCCCCGGCGCCGCGCATCGTTCCAGAGACGACGGCTACGCGGGGCCAGCCGAGTCGAGATTTGCGGCAAGTGTAGGGGCTTCGCCACCCGAAGTCAAGCAGGTAGCGCGGGTTACAGGCCGGAGGGGGTCGTGGCCAGGCGGCTACTCGGCCGCCTTCTCCTTGCCGGCGGGCGCCGGATACGTGGACCAGAAGTGCCGGCCGCAACGCTGGCACACCCAGAACTGTTCGGGCGTCCACGGGGCGGCCGGGGCGGGATCCTTCATTTCCATCTGATCGCCGCAACGCTGACACCGGACATGCGGAAGCCCATCGCTCATGATACAGATCTTAGCATGCGGTTCGGATTCCGGTGTCCGGCGGCGTACGGCATTCGGGGCGTATCAGGAGATCTGGCATGGTGATCGGCATCATCCTGGCTGCCGGCGCGTCCTCGCGGATGGGGCAGTCGAAGGCCCTACTGCCGATCGGCGGCGACAGCTTCGTGTCGCGGCTGTCCCGCACGTTTCTGGCCGGTGGAGTCGATGAGCTGATCATCGTCGCGGGCGCCGACATGGAGGCCATCCGCGAGGCCGTTTCCGACGTCGGGCGGCCGGTGCGGGTCATCGAGAACCCCAGGCGCGAGGACGGCCAGCTATCGTCGCTGTTAGTCGGGCTGACCGCCGCCGATCGCCCTGGAACCGAAGCCGTGCTGCTGGGCCTGGTGGATGTTCCGATGGTGACGCCGGCCACCGTCGGGGCGGTCGTGGGGGCGTTTCGACGCAGCCGAGCGCCCATCGTGCGGCCGGTTCGGGGCGCCCGCCACGGGCACCCGGTGCTCTTTGGGAGAGAGGTATTCGCCGACCTGCGAGGCGCGGATCCGGCCCTGGGTGCCAAGGCCGTGATCCGGGCTCGCATCACGCAGATCGTCGACGTGCCGATCGACGATGACGGGGCGTTCGAGGATGTGGATACCCCGGAGGCGTACGCGCGTCTTATCGACTCTGCTTCAGGTACTTGAAGAACTCGCCATCAGTCGACAGAATCAGCAAACTGTCCGACGTCAGCGTCTTCCGGAACGTCTCCATCGTCTTCAGGAACTGGTAGAACTCGGGGTCGCGGCTGTATGCCTCGGCATAGATGCGCGTGGATTCCGCATCGGCCTTGCCCATCACTTCCTGCGCCTTGCGGTAGGCCTCGGACTGGATGCCCTTCAACTCGCGTTCTTTCTGGCCGCGGATTTCTGCGCTCTTGCCCTGGCCCTCCGATCGCGACCGCTCCGCGATGCGGCGCCGCTCCGAGATCATCCGTTCGTAGACTTTCTGCTGCACCTCGGTGACGTAGTTGACGCGTTTGATTTGCACGTCAACCAACTCGATGCCCCACTTCAACACGATGACACGAGACTTGTCGAGAATCGCACGTGTAATCTTGTCGCGGCCCATCTTGATCGGGCCCGACACCTCCGCATTGCCCATGCCCAGGTTCTCTTCGTTGTCGGGGAAGGCGCGGTCCGTGCTGCGCACCACCTCGATCAGGTCGTTGTTGGCGATCACGTTGCGCGTCTCGCCGTCAACAATGTCGTCGAGGCGCGATTGCGCGCTGCGCTCGTCCTTCAATTCCTGGTAGAAGAGCTTCGGGTCCTTGATGCGCCAGCGGGTGTAGGTGTCCACCCAGATGTACTTCTTATCGCGCGTCGGAATCTGGTTCGGGTCGCCGCTCCATTCGAGCCAACGCTTGTCGAACGTGAGCACGTTCTGGATGAACGGCACTTTCATGTGCAGGCCGGGATCCGTGTGGGGCTGGCCCAACAGTTCGCCGAACTGCATGATCATGACTTGCTCGGTTTCACTAATGGTGTAGACCGACGACGCCAGCGTGATGAGACCGAGGACGATGACGGCAGCCAGGATGGTGTGTTTCACTGTTTCACCTCCTGCTTCGACTCGAGATTCAGGAGCGGCAAAAGGCTCTTGAGTTTGTCGTCGATGATCACCTTGCGGCCCGTTTTCGGCAGCACCTCGGCCAGCGTTTCCAGGTAGAGCCGCTTGCGCGTCACCTCGGGGGCCTTGCGATACTCGTCGTAGATATTGACGAAGCGCGACACATCGCCCTTGGCGTTGTTCACACGCTCCAGCGCATACCCTTCGGCGGCGCGAATCGCGCGCTCCGCTTCACCGCGCGCGTTGGGCACCGTCTGGTTGTAGTCGGCCCAGGCCTCGTTGATCATGCGTTCCTTCTCCTGGATCGCCTGGTTCACCTCGTTGAACGCCGGCTTCACAGGGTCTGGCGGATTCACGTCCTGCAGCACAATCTGTTGGACGTCGATTCCGGTCTCGTACCGGTCGCAGAGCCCCTGCAGCATGGTCCTGGCGTCCACCTGAATCATTTCGCGTCCGACCGTCAACACCTCGTTCACACTGTGATCGCCCACAACGGCGCGCATCACGGCCTCGTTCATGTCGCGAAACGTCGTGGAGACGCCACGCCTGGGCGAGTCGAGATTGCGAACCTTGAACAGGTACTTGTAGGGGTCCTTCACCTTGTACTGCACGATCCATTCGACCACGGCGACGTTCAGATCGCCGGTCAGCATCAGCGATTCGTTGCGCGATTCGTCGTTCTGGACGAACTCGGATCGGATAGCCGCCACCGACGTCTGGAACCCAAACTCGGCTTTCAGCTGGCGCTGCACCGTGACCAGGGTCACCGTGTCGATGAACGGGATCTTCAGGTGCGGGCCCGGATCGGTGGTCGCCACGTGGCGTCCGAAACGCTGGATCACCGCGACCTCGTCGGGGTTCACCTGGTAGTAGGTCGAAAACAGCGTGATGACCACGAAGAGGACCAGCGCCACTTTGACCATCAGGTTGCCGCGGCCCTTGAGCGAGAACGAGGGCAGGCGGCCCACATCGACCACCTGCCCGGCGCGACGTTGCCAATCACCGACATCCATAGAACATGTTCCTTTCCTGGCGGTCTAGACCGAGGCCGGACCGGCGGCTGCGCATGGAGGAATCCATGTCGATTGTACTCCAGTGGGGAGGCGCATGTGGAAGAAGCGGGCCCTGACCATGCCAGACGTGGTGTAGGATCGGGCGCACGGTCGTAGACCCCAGACAAGTGTTCGACGGAGTACCCAATGCCGCACATGCACCTGAAATTCGTGAACCCGCTCGTTCTCGCGGCGATGGTCGCTACGATCGTCCCCGCTACAGCGCAGATCCAGCGTTCCATGACGGTGATCGACTTGATCAACCTGCCGTCGATCAGCGACCCGCAGATCGCTCCAGATGGCAAGCACATCGTCTACGTGCAGGCCGAGGCCAACTGGAAGGCCAACAAGCGCATCAGCCAGATCTGGCGGGTCAACACCGACGGGTCGGGCCCGATTCTGCTGACATCCGGGAACGAAAGTGCCACCGCGCCGCGCTGGTCGCCAGACGGCAAGACCCTGGCCTTCGTCACCAAGCGCGGCGACGATGAGGCGAATCAGGTGTACCTGCTGCCGACCGACGGCGGTGAAGCCCGGCGGCTCACCAAGCACGAGACCGCCGTGGCGGAGCTGACGTGGTCACCCGATGGCACGCTCATCTACTTCGTCGCTTCCGATCCCAAGACAACCGAAGAGAAGGTCCGGGACGAAGCCAAGGACGACGTGTTCGCGTTCGACGAGAACTTCAAGCAGAAGCACTTGTGGAAAGTTGCCGTGGGTGAGGCAGCGGAGCGGCAGATTACCAAGGGCGGTTTTTCCGTTATAGGCTATCGCCTGTCTCCTGACGGGACCACGATCGCCTTCCACAGGGCCCCGACCCCGCTGTACGGAGACGCGGACCAGGGCGAAGTGTGGGTCATGGGAGCCGACGGCAACCGAGCCGTCAGGCTTACCACCAACAGCGTGACCGAAGGCGGCGCCGAGTTGTCGCCCGACAACTCCCACATTCTCTTTGTGGCCGATAGCAACGAGACGTGGGAGTCGTACTACAACGACAACATCTTCCTCGTGCCGGCCACCGGTGGCGAGACCAAGATGCTGACCAGGGACCTGCCCTACGAAGTGACGGGGGCGACGTGGTCAAAGGACGGCAAGACCATCTACTTCTCCGCCAACATGGGCGTGCATTCGGAGCTGTTCGCGCTCGACCTGGCGAGCGGCACGTCGCGACAGATGACCGAAGGCGAGCACTCGCTGGGTGGCGTGACCTATCGGCCCGCTCTCGACCGTTTCGTCTTCACCATCGACGAGCCCACGAATGCGGGCGACGTCTGGACGATGACGCCGAGCGACAAGGCGCCAACGCAGGTGAGCCACGCGTTCGACCACCTGGTCCGTGAGTTCAAGCTGCCTCGACAGGAGAGGATCGAGTGGAAGGGGGCCGATGGCGTCACCGTCGAGGGCCTGCTGTTCTATCCGCTCGACTATCAGGAGGGGCAGCGTTATCCGCTGTGCGTCCAGACCCACGGCGGGCCAGCCGCTTCCGACCGCTTCGGATTTGGCCGGTGGCAGAACTACACGCAGGTGCTGGCAGCGAAGGGCTACGCGGTGGTGCAACCCAACTACAGGGGCAGCACTGGGTACGGCGACCCGTTCCTTCGAGACATGGTGGGCCACTACTACAAGAACTCTCACCTCGACGTCATGGCGGCTGTCGACCACCTGATCAAGATAGGCATTGCCGATCCCGATCGGATGGTGAAGATGGGCTGGAGCGGCGGCGGCCACATGACCAACAAGATCATCACGTTCACCGATCGCTTCAAGGCTGCGTCGTCTGGTGCGGGAGCGGTGAACTGGATTTCCATGTACGGCCAGAGCGACGTGCGGAGCTACCGCACGCCATGGTTTGGTGGAACGCCGTGGCAGAAGAACGCGCCGATCGACCTGTACTGGAACCATTCACCGCTCAAGGACATCGCGAACGCCAAGACCCCAACCCTCATCCTCGTGGGTGAACAGGATGTGCGGGTGCCTCCGCCGCAGTCGATCGAACTCTACCGGGCACTCAAGACCAACGGGGTGGCGACCCATCTGTACGTGGCGCCGCGGGAGCCGCACGGCTGGCAGGAGCTGCGCCACGAGTTGTTCAAGGTGAACGTCGAGCTCGACTGGTTCGAGAAGTACGCGACCAAGCGGCCGTACGTGTGGGAGAAAGCCCCTGGGGAGGACGCGAGGAAGTAGGGAACGATGTGGGCGGCCGGAGTCAGAAGGCTCCGGCCGCCGCCGCCCGTGTGGGCGGTAGAACCGCCCAACCACCGTCATCTGGAACGCACGCGCCGGCTGCTGGTTGCCCATCAGCAGGAAGTTCGAACTCCAGCTCTGGTACGCGCTATTGTAGTTGTACTGCGTGTAGTCACCCCCATTGAGCAGGTTGTAGAGGTTGCCCGCCACCTCGACCTGATAGCGTTTGAACTTGATGCCCCACGGAACCTGCCAGACGCCGCCGAAGTTCATGCGGTACTTCATTCAGGTCGGGCCGTAGCTCAGCGCATTGCCCGTGTCGGGCAACGAGTTTCCGTCGTTGTTGCCGCGCGGCATGTAGAGAACGGTCCAGGATTTCTGCCGCGTGATGTTCCTCACCAGATCGACCCGCTTGGTGTAGTCGAACCGCATCCCGACATTCGCGGTCAGGCGGGGGCTGGGCTTCCAGCTGTCCTGCACGTAGAACGCGTAGTTGCGCAGCGCGTTGGTCGCGATGACCAACAGGAGGCACGTCCCTAGGACCACCGCTTCCCTGGGACGTTGCCACGATCGGTGCGATCCGGACTCGCTGCCGCGCACGTCCCTGCGCCATCATGCGTCCCACGCGACGAGGACCCCGGCCACCGCAGCGTAGGCCAGCGCGTTCGGCCGATTCAGCGCGAACAATCCCAGCGTCGTTCCCGCTGCCGCGAACACCCACAGGCTGGCGATCGCCCGCGTGCGCGTGAGCAGGTAGAGCGCATACGACACGAGGAAGGGATCCAGGGCGGCCGGGAGAATCAGGACCTCGTAGAACGTGAACAGCCCGGTCAGGATGGCTAGGATCGCCGCCACCACGGCGGCTCGTGCACCGAACCAGTGGCGAGCGGTGGCGAACAGCAGGCCAATCGCCGCGGCTCCAAGCCCGATCTGGATGACCTTCGCAGTCATCAGCGATCCCCCGAGCGCGAAGATCGTCGCCAGGAAGTAGACGTAGAGCGGCGATACGAAGAAGGGCCCGGTGACCGCGAAGATGTCGCCACTTGCGATGCGTTGCCCCAGCTCGACGTAATACGCCGTGTCGAGTTCACCGTGCGGCAGCAACAGGGGATGGTCGCGGAGCTGGAAGCGGACTGACAGCTTCACAACGAAGGCTGCCGTCAGCAACAGCGCAGGCGTGCGCCAGCGTTCGAACGCGGCCGTAGCGATCACAGTGTCCCGCTACTCGCGCCTCAACCAGTCCATGGGGTTCCCCGATCGGCGCCCCGGGCGGCACGACAATCGGCGCCGGCTGCGCGTGTAGGAAGCCGTGTCGATTGTACTCCAGTGGGAAGGTTCATCCGCCCCGCGTCTCTTTCGGCGGACGACAAACCCGGGTGAGCAGCAGCGATGGCGAGGAACGCCAGACGAGCCCGTGGCCCTCTTCGGACTACCCGCGAAGGCCGGCCTTCCGAAGAATCATCATCATCGGACACCACTCGGTGAACGCCGATTGGAACAGGTTCAGCCCCACGAACAGCGTGAACCACAGGAAGTTGGCGTTGACGTAGATGCCCAGTAACACGCTGGCAGCCACGAAGCCGCCGGCAATCATCCGTAGCGAACGTTCGATGTTCATGCTGTCCTTCTTCAATGTGCAGGAACGAACAAGACTGGCCGCGCCACATCGTGCCTCCTGAGGGGCTCACAACACGGCCTCGGCCGGCACGGACGCGGCCGCCGGCCCGGTACGCTCGTGGCGCTTCGCCATGTAATAGAGAACGGGCACGGCCATCCGCGACAGCAGCAGCGAGGCCACCTCACCCGCCATCAGGGAGATAGCCAGGCCCTGGAAGATTGGATCGAACAGGATGACGCCGGCCCCGACAATGACCGCGGCCGCGGTGAGCGCCATCGGCCGGAACCTGACGGCGCCGGCGTCGACCACCGCCTGGTCGAGCGGCACGCCGTCGCGCCTCCGCAGCTCGATGAAGTCCACCAGGATGATCGAGTTGCGCACCACGATCCCCGCGCCGGCGATGAAGCCGATCATCGACGTGGCGGTGAAGAACGCGCCCATCGCCGCGTGCGCCGGCAGGATGCCGGCGAGCGAAAACGGGATGGCGGCCATGATGAGCAGCGGCGTCGTGAACGACTGGAACCAGCCGACGACCAGGACGTAGATGAGCAGCAGCACGGCTGCAAAGGCGAGGCCCAGATCTCTGAACACCTCGATGGTGATGTGCCACTCGCCGTCCCACTTCATCGCGTACTTCGACGTATCGAACGGCTGCGTCGCGTTGAACACGTCCAGCCCGTAGCCCTCCGGCAGCGTGAGGCGCGCGATCGCTTCGTTCATCCGGAGGATGGCGTAGACCGGGCTCTCGTTCTGTCCCGCAAGATCGCCCGTCACGTACGTCACCGACTGCAGGTTCTTGTGGTAGAGGCTCGGGTCCTCCTGCGTGCGGACGGCACTCGTCAGCTCGCCGATGGCCACGGGCCGCGTCCCGCTCAGCCGGAGGGACTGGATGGTCTCGAGGCTGCGCTCGGCACGCGGCAGACGGATCACGATCGGTACGTCTTCCCGCGACTGGTCATCGTGCAGCAGACCCACGATCTCGCCCGAGCCCGCCATCCGCACCACCGCCGCCACCGCCGCCGCCGACAGTCCGGCCGCCGCGGCTTTCTCGCCATCAACGACGAGGGTGACCTTCGGGTGCGGCGCCTCAACGTACCAGTCGGTATCCACGACGTCTGGCGTCTGTTCGAAGATCGCCTTGACCTGCGCCGCCACGGCCATCCGCCGGGCCGGGTCGGGTCCGTACACTTCCGCCACGAGCGTCTGCAGAACAGGCGGCCCCGGCGGTACCTCCGCCACCTGGATCGTGGCGCCGAACGAGGTGGCGATCGGCAGCAGCCTGTCGCGGACGCGCCGCGCGACCTCGTGGCTCTGCTCGGATCGCTCGCCTTTGGGCAGGAGGTTCACCTGCAGGTCCGCCAGGTGCGGCGCCCGCCGCAGGAAGTAGTGGCGGACGAGCCCGTTGAAGTTGTAGGGCGCCGATGTGCCGACGTACTGCTGGACGTCCACGACGGCGGGATCCTCGAGCGCCGCCGCCGTCAGGGCCGACGCCACCCGTGCCGTCGTTTCGAGCGCGGTCCCGTCGGGCAGGTCCACCATCACCTGGAACTCGCTCTTGTTGTCGAACGGCAGCATTTTCACCGTCACCAGTTTGAGCGGCACCAGCGCCACGGCGGCTGCGAGCAGCACCGCCACGCCCATGAGGAAGAGCAGCCGCATCCGGCCGCTGGCGATGAGCGGCCCCATCACCCGGCGATAGAGCCGCGTGAACAGATCCTCCTGGCCGTGGTCGTGGTGCGCCGCAGGCTTCAGGAGCCGCACCGCCGCCCACGGCGTGACGACGAAGGCGACCACGAGCGAGAAGACCATGGCGGCCGACGCGCCGACCGGGATCGGCCGCATGTAGGGGCCCATCAGTCCGCCCACGAAGGCCATCGGCAGAATCGCCGCCACCACGGCGAGTGTCGCCAGGATGGTAGGATTGCCCACCTCGTCCACGGCGCGAAGCGCGATCGCGGCCAACCCGTTCGGCTCGCCCGTGCGCATGCGCGCGTGCCGTACGATGTTCTCCACCACCACGATGGCATCGTCCACGAGGATACCGATGGAGAAGATGAGCGCGAACAGCGTGATGCGGTTCAGCGTGTAGCCGTACAGGAAGAACATGAACAGGGTCAGCGCCAGCGTGACCGGAATCGCGATGAGCACCACCGCCGCCTCGCGCTTGCCGAGCACGAGCCAGATGAGCGCCGACACCGACAGCACCGCGAGCAGCATGTGCCACAGCAACTCGTTGCTCTTCTCGGCTGCGGTCTCGCCGTAGTCGCGCGTGATGGTGACGTGCACGTCGGAGGGGACGAGCGTGCCCTTCAGCGTCTCGAGCTTCTGCGTCACGTGGTGGGAGACGTCGATGGCGTTGGTGCCCTTGCGCTTCGCGACCGCGATGGTGACGGCTGGATGGGCGCCCTCGTCACGGGACGAGAAGATCACGTATGACGTGGGCTCAGCGTCGCCGTCCACGACGTCGGCCACGTCGCCGACGAGCACCGGCCTCCCGCCCGACGAGGTAACCACGACATTGCGCACCTCGTCGGCCGTGCGCAGGCGGCTGCCGGCGTCGAGACCGGTCATCTGCCCGCCGGCCACCGGGCCGGATGTCGTCCCTCGCGCGTTGGTACGGCCGATCGCCTGCTGGACGGCCAGCGGATCCAGCCCGTAGGCCGCGAGCCGGGCCGGGTCGACGTTCACTCCCACCTGGCGAGGTCGCCCTCCGATGAGCGTCACTTCCGACACGTCGGGGACTTCCGCAATCGCGTCGCGCAACTGCGCCGCCAGCGTCCGCAACTGGTCGTCGCCGTAGCGCAGAGACCACAGGGTCACCGCAAGGATCGGCACGTCGTCGATCGATCGCGACTTGACGAGGGGACCAATGACCCCGGGCGGGATGCGATCGACGTTGGACGAGAGCTTCTGATTGAGGCGGACGAGCGCCGCCTCTTCGGGTTCACCGACCTTGAAGCGGACGACCACCATCGACCGTCCCGCGCTGGAGGTCGAATACACATACTCGACGCCTGGCACCTCCCAGAGGAGCTGCTCCATGGGCCGCGTGACGCGCTGCTCGACGTCGGCCGGCGTCGCGCCCGGCATCTCGACAAGCACATCGACCATCGGCACGATGATCTGCGGCTCCTCTTCGCGCGGCAATGCCACCACCGCCAGTGCGCCGAGCGCCATCGACGCCAGGATGAAGAGCGGCGTCAGCTTCGAGTTGACAAACGCCGCCGCCAGCCGGCCGGCCATCCCATAGGGCTGGGCCATTACCGGCTTCCTTCCCTGACGCGGCGTCCATCGGTCAGACCCGCACTCGGAAGGACAATGACGGTTTCAGCCTCGGACAGCCCCGCCAGAATCTCTGTGCCTCTCACAGTGACGAGCCTCACCCGGGCCACGCCCTTCTCGACGACGAACACCGACGTCACCTGCCCGCGACGCACGACCGCGCCGGCCGGCACCGTGAGCGCGCGCCGCGTCCGGCCCGCAAAGCGGGACCGCCCGAACATCCCGGATCGAAGACCCGCCGTCGCCGGCAAGGTGATCTTGACGAGAAACGCGCGCGCATCGGCATCCACCGCCCGGGCGATCTCCGTCACGGTGCCGGTGACCGTTGTGGTGGCGCCACCCGTACCTGCGTCGAACGAGACGGGCACGCGGGCACCGAGAGACATCTGACCGACCCTCGACTCGTCCACGCGCACATCGAGGCGGAAGCCGCGGGTGTCTTCCACGCGCATCAGCGGCGTGCCGGGCGCCGCCATGTTGCCGGGCTCCACCATCTTCTCGGTGACGACTCCGTCGAACGGCGCCATGATGAGCGCGAAGGACTCCGTGGTGCCAGCCGCCTCGCTCGCCGCACGGGCGCTGTCCACGCCGGACACCGCCTGTTGCGCCCGGGCGGCCGCGCCCGCGGCGCGCGCCTCGCCGGCGCGCAGGGCGGCGAGGGCCTCGTCCAGTTCCTGCAGCGTCGCTGAGCGCCTGTTCTGCAGCGCCGCGATGCGGCCGTGCGTGGCGCGCGCAAGCGCCAGGGCGGCATCAGCCGCCTGCTGTTCGGCCGCCGCCGCGGTCGCGCCCTGGCCGGCGGCCAGCGCAGCGGAGCGGGCGCCGCGTGCGTAGGCGCCGAGATCGCGGCCGTCGAGCACCACCAGCACCTGACCGGCGCGCACGCGATCGCCTGGCGCCACCCGCACCTCGCTTACCGGCGCCAGGATGCGCGCCATCACCGTCGCCGTCGTCCGCGCCTGCACTACACCACCGGCCTCGAACGTGTCGGCGAGGTCGGTCATCGTCACGTTCGCAACCGTCACCGGAATCGGCGCGGCCGCGTCAGCGGGCGAGGGATCCGAGTCGCTCGAGCATGCCGGTTGCGCGAGGACCCCGAGCGCGATGAGCATGGCGACGGCGCTCGCGGCCACTGTTCGTCTTCTGCCAATCATGTCGGTTCTCATCGCCTTCCCAGCGCGCGTTCGAGCGCCGCCGTCTGCACCAGCACATCCACCTGCGTCGCCATCTGCTGCGTCTCCGCCTGCATCACCGCTTCGGCCGCGCGCAGCAGCGACGCCACGTCGGTCAAACCGCCTTCGTAGCGGTCGCGGACGATGCGTTGGCTCTCGCGGGCCTGGGCCACGGCGGCGCGGCCGACGGCTTCGCTGGCGCGGGCCGCGTCGAGCTGCGCGAGGGCGATGCGCACGTCGAGGCGCGCGGCGGTCTCCGCCTTTTCGCGCTCCAGGGCGCGTCGGGTGGTCTGCTGGCGGGCTTCGGCTAACCGCGCCTGGTCCGCGAAGCCGTGGAACACGTTGAGCCGCACGACCGTGCCCACCACCCAGCTCGAGGCGCGGGTACCCCACTGCCCGCCGTTCAGCTCCCAGCCGCCCTGTGCCGCTACCTGCGGGAGGAACGCCGCGCGAGCCGCCGTCAGCGCCGCTCCGGCCAACTGCTCCTGGAGCGTGGCGAGCGTCACGTCGGGCCGGCTCTTCAGGGCTTCCGCTTCGAGGGAGGGAAGCGCTGTCGGCTCGAGGGCACCCGGCGCGGGGGTGGGATCGAGCGTGAACATTGAATCGAGCGGCTCGCCCATCACCTGGCTGAGCCGCGCGCAGGCGATCCGCTCGTCGGACTCCGCCCGGATCTGCTGCTGGCGCGTCCGGGCGACGTGCACGTCGAGTTGCAGGACGTCCGCGTCAGTCACCAGGCCCGCGTCACGCCGGTTGCCCGCCAGTTCGCGATCCGCGCGCGCGGCCTCAACGGCTGCTGCGGCAGACTGTCTGGCCGCCGCCGCAACGAGCACGCGCCCGTAGGCGTCGGTGACGTCCACGGCCAGGTTGTGATCGATCAGTGTGCGCCCGGCCGTCGCCATGTCGCGGCCAATCCCGGCCGCGCGGACATTCGCCCTGGCGGCGCGGTCGAGCAGCGACTGCTCGACCATGATGGCCGCGCGGAAGTTGTCGATGGCGGCAGGATGATTGAGCGCGTCGAGCGCGAAATCGGCCTCGGTAAGCCGGCGTTGCGCCAGCAGCGAGCTGAAGACGAAGACCGGCTGGTTACCGCGCTGCCACGACTCGGTGACGTCCACTTTGGGGAAATAACCGGCGCGAGCCTGCGTGACGCGCTCGGCGGCCTCGCGCTCGGCGGCCGCCGCCGACCGGACATCGAAGTTCTGCGACCGGGCGCGGGCGATGGCCTCCGGCAGGGTCAGCCGCGTCTGGGCGGACGCCGGTACTGCAACCCACAGCCCGGCCAGGAGGATCAGCGTGGCAAGGCGTCTTGTCATGTGTGCTAAGAGATTCGGGTACGCGGAAAAGGTTACAAACACTGGCGGGCGACGACAACCAGGGGTGGTCTAACTGAGCATGTAGTTGACTCCATATGCCTCCAAGACCATAATTGATCGTGGCCTGGGAAGTAGACCTCCACACGAACTTCGTACCGGAGTTCCACGCCCTGCCCGAGGCGGTGCAGGACGAACTCCTGGCGCACGTGGCGGTCCTGGAGGTGTTCGGTCCCCAGCTCGGGCGCCCGCGCGTGGACACGCTGAAGGGCTCGCGCCACGCGAACATGAAGGAGCTGCGCTTTGATGCGGCAGACGGCGTCTGGCGCTTCGCCTTCGCGTTCGACCCGAAGCGCAAGGGCATGGTGCTGTGCGGGGGCGACAAGTCCGGCGGCAGCGAGAAGCGGTTCTACCGCCAGCTCATTGCCAGGGCCGACGAGCGGTTCGACGCCCACCTGGCGGCCGTTGCGCATCGAGGGACAACGCGAGGGGCGCCAAAGAAGGGGAGGAGAAAACCATGAAGAACCTCGACCGCATCCGGAAGCAGCTCAGCCCCGCTCGCCGCAAGAAGATCGCGGTACGAACGGCCACGCTCATCGCTGAAGAGAAATCGCTGCAAGAGCTTCGGCAGGCGCACAAGCTGACACAGAAGAGGATGGCCCAGGTTCTGGGCATCGGCCAGGACAGTGTGTCGCGGCTCGAGCAACGCAGCGACTTACTGATCTCGACCCTGCGTGGCTACGTGGAAGCCATGGGCGGCCGGCTTTCGCTGATGGCGGAGTTCCCGAACCAGGAACCGGTCGCGTTGACCGGCATCGCCGCGCTCGACTCGGGTGGGGATTCGCCAACGCGGGGGAATTTCGGAGGGCGGCCGCAATCGGAGCGATACTAGAGCCATGCCTCGCCATCACACGGTGCCGGAGGTGTACCTGAAGGGGTTCCTCGACCCCGAGAAGGTGGCGGAGCGTCAGAACGTCCTTTGGCTCTACGAGCGTGACCGGAAGATCCGTCCGAGGGGCGTCGACGCCGTGGGCGCGGAGGAGGGGTTCTACCTTGACCCAGAGAACACCGGGCACGAGGACGCCACGGAGAAGGGGTACACGTTCATCGAGTGGCTGGCCGACCCGATCTTGGACAAGCTGCGCGCCGGCGCAATCCGGCTCGAACGGTACGAGAAGGACCAACTCTCCTACTTCATCGCGCTCCAGAAGTTCCGGACCACTCTCAATCGGGAGATCTTGAACGCAGCAGAGGTCGACGAGTTCCGGCACACGTGCAGGCGCCTCCTCGACGAGAAGCGCGTCCACGAGATCGTCGGAACGACGGAGGCGGAGAGGTCCGGCCGGGTGAAGTTCTCGCTCGAGGATGCGGAGAAGTTCGTCTCCGACATGGCGGATGGCACCATCCGGCTCGAGCAGACCGGCAAGGGATGGGCGCTCACGCATGCCTTGGAGGGCGGGCAGATGCTCGCGCCGATGATCGCCCGCCTCCACTGGACCATGCTCGAAGCGCCCGCCTCCGAGTCGTGGATCACGACGGACAACCCCGTGGCCCTCTTCGAGCCGTTCCCGGTCCGGCCGCGCCGGGAGATCTACGGTCCGTCGTTCCAGTTCCTGTTCCCGGTCAGCCCCCGGTTCCTCCTGTTCGGCGATCCGATGACCAAAGGGCCGGACGACCGCGGGCGGGTGCCGGCGAGCACGGTCCGGCAGATGACCGCGGACCTTCTCCGGATCGCCCACCGCCAGGTCTACGCCTCGTATTTTTCCAAGGATCTGCAGGCCCTGGTGAACCAAGTCTTCAAGGAACGGGAGCCGCTGGTCGTCGCGATGCCAGCGGCCTATCGAGGCTGACAGGGCATCCCGTCGGTCGCGAAGAGCTGCGTCTGCGTGCTCAGCGACTGTAAGATTGACGCGCGAGGACTGCGGATGGAAATCTGCGAATAGACTCGACTTCTGGTTTAGGCGCTATGACGTTTCTGGTGTGGCCGCAAAAGCGTCGAAATAATGCGAGAGCCGTGCGTAGCGCCTATACAACTTTTCGTCATTCCGGGACCAGAATTGTGCATGCTGTTCCCGAACCCATTGATGTGCCTCTCGTTTCGCCGCAACGAGGTTCGCCGACGCCTTCAACACCGCTGGCGAGAGCATGTGGAGCATGGGCCAGCCATCGTCGGACGTACAAATGAACTCCTTGCTGCGAGTGGCCATTCGCGCGGCATACGCGTCGAGCGGTTCCGCCGGTGACAGGTGCTCGATGAAGTTGAGATAATCGACCAGGCCGCGCCCGACGAGGATTCGCGGATATTCGGCCATTCGCGATTCCAAGGTGTAGGCGCTGAGCAGCGCGGGACCGTAGACCTCGTTTGGAAGAATCTCCACTCCAATCCCGACATCGACTCCGGCGCGCCATGGGATACCTTGAGCCAACGACAATAGCGACAGGGCGGAGAGACCAAGTAAGGCGTTCCACGCGTCGACCACAGCCCGAGCCCGGCTGAGACGTTCGTCAACACCATCGACCTGCAGAGGGAAGGCCACGGTGAAGCAATCCGAAAACCCCGTCTGAAACGCCTCCAACGTGCGAACGTTCGTGAACTCGTCCCGACGTTCAGGTGGAAGGTTTGCTAGCGCGTCTTCACTGACATGCTTGTTGTTGGCCAGCCACTCGGCAACAGACGTGCGGACGTTCCGCACGACGGCACCCGTTTCTGACATTGCTTGAAAGAAAGCGTCCTTGTCCTCATTCGTCCTCGGAACGCCCTTAAACTGGGACAACTTCTCGCGTTGCCCGAGGAGATCGACAAACGCAACGAAGTAGAATCCAGCGGTCATGTTGAGCTGCGACATTCAGCGACTGTAGCCGTGTTGTTCTCCGACTGCAATGTGTGACCGAATAGCAGAAAGCGAACGTCACCATTGGTCGTGACCACTGAGTGTGACGGTCACCTGCGCCGGCGCTATCCTGCGAACATCTTGCCGGTGCCTCATGGTACCCTCGCGTGCTTGCTGCCTTCGCGCAGTTCGGCAATGACTTGCGCTCGGACCGCACGCGCGCCGGCATGCGCGCCGCGATGGACCTCGGACGAAGGACGTTCCGAGCACCGTTTTGGGCACACCAATGTCCCATAGCAGTCGCGCACCTCTCGAATGACGCGAACGATTCCAGCGGCTCGTCAGCGAGGAGACGCGCTTCGGCCGGAAGGCCCTGCCTGAACGGCGGGGGCGCTCGGCTCCGCAAAGTGGCGCTTGGCAAACGCTCGTCCCGAACCCGATTTGAGGTATCGCTCGAAGCGGATGGCGGTGGCCTCATCGGCGAACTCCATCGCGACCACCAACTCCCAGGGCTTGAAGCGGGCAGTGTGAGGCGATCGTCCGGCGTTGTGCGCAGCGAGGCGCGCAGCGACGTCGGATGTCAGGCCAACGTAGGGGCGATCCCGCTCGTTGACGCTGCGAAGCAGGTATACGAAGCACTTGTCGCGCTGCATTGCACACCGCAGGTGCAAGCTCGCTGCCGCCGAGGGATCGGCTCGATTCTGCGCAGGCAGCCAGGACCGGTGATGGACGGTGTCAGTTTCTGATCGGGAAGGGGAGCCGGGGCATTGCAGTTCTTGCCCGCCGGGTGCTGACCGAAACGCGAACGGGCACGAAGGTTGGCTTGTCCGTACGCCTTCGCCGCTGGCGCGGCCTCGGCGCGGCAGCCTTCGCGTGTCAGAAATCGAGTTCGCTCACGAGACAGGGTTTACCAGCCGTAGCTCGTTCGCAGACTGGGCGGCCCGCCTTCGCCGCTTCGCGGCTACGGCGGATATCCTTGGCGTGTCGGGTGACGTGAGCTGGCTCACGAGACAGGGTTTACCAGCCGTAGCTCGTTCGCAGACTGGGCGGCCCGCC
>ERZ1292640.489-Hain-H43-02um-R1-489-length-32128-cov-77_pt1 | contig 32128 bp, 34 predicted proteins | sample MGYA00564404_ERZ1292640 | MGnify/ENA primary metagenome ERZ1292640 (study PRJEB36523, sample SAMEA6512636) | groundwater metagenome | collected 2019-01-08 | study: AquaDiva: Metagenomics assemblies of 32 groundwater samples | reverse complement strand
GTAGCTGTCGGAATGAAAACCTAGCCACATTATATAGCCCTTGACATTTTTTGTCAAGTGCGCTATACTATTAGCAATCCAGTAAATGCTGGATTTTGTCGTTATATAGGGCTGTATTTTGGCTCAAGCAACAATTTAAGGTTCGCGCTTGAGGATTACTAATTTACAACTCTACTTATTTCATCAAGAAAAAAAGAAAAGACCTGCCCACGTTGGTGGGGGATGAAGTGAGATTAAAATTAAACAATAGGCTTATTTTCCAAACTACTGCTTTAGGGTTCGTAATGATGGCTTCTGGTATTACAGGTTTTGGAGGGGCATCATTTGCTCCCAATGTTTTGCCCGAAGTTATAGAAATAAGAGAAACTCTTCCAAGTGGAAATAAAAAGATTTCAGTTGAAAGAAATATGACGGTAGAGGAGTATGTCAAAAATTATTTTTCTGACATACCGATTATGGTTGAGATTGCTAAATGTGAATCTCGTTTTCGTCAACACAATAAAAATGGAGAAGTTCTCCGTGGCGAAAAAAATGATTTAGACAGGGGAGTGATGCAGATTAATGAATACTTTCACAACGAAAAATCTGACAAACTCGGCTATGACATTCTGACAATAGAAGGGAACACAGCATACGCCAGATATCTCTTTGAAAAATATGGAGTCAAGCCGTGGAAGTCTTCTTCCAAATGTTGGGGGAAAACCGTTGCTTACTCTGAATTTATAGAATTAGCGATGAATGAGAAATAAAAAAGAAATCTTAGAGGGTCACCTTTTGGGGCAGGGGCAGTTCAAAGGTGACCCTCTGGGAGTAGTAGGAACGTCGCACAATATATCTTTTAGACACTTATAATAAGTGTCTAAAAGATAGCGCGCATTTTGCAACGTTGCTTCGCAACATCGCAAAATGCGCTTATTCCCTACTTACTAAAAATATTTTTAACAAAATTCAGACAATAATTCCAAACTTTTATTATCACTTCACTATATTTAGTCCAACCTTTGGCTCCCAATATATAAAATTGATCCAAAAGCTCTCTAAATCTGCCCTGAGTCAAAAAACCAACAACATCTATATTGTAGACATATTTGAGCAAAACCAAAGCCCCAACTACTATTATAATCATTTTTATAAATCCCCCGCTGTTATTTTTATTTTTCACTTCTTTATTTTATTAAAAATATAACATTGGGTCAAGGTAAGCATTGAAGGCTGCAGCCGGTGTCGTGACAGTTTTACCGTTTTTGCACCTAAAAGTAGTTATTTTAACCGCTTCAGAAACGAAGAGTCCAAAATGCAAATGTGGCCCAGTCGCATACCCGGTTTGACCGCTATAACCAATAATTTGACCTGTTTGAACCAGCTGACCCTTAGATACTGATATAACAGAAAGATGGGCATAAAGAGTGTTTAATCCATTGTCATGTCTGATCATTACCCATCGACCATAACCGCAACCATAAACATTTTCATTATCAATCGCACTAACCACTTCACCAGATAAACTTGATTTTATAGGCGTGCCCACACTGGCTCGAAAATCAAGCCCGTTGTGCCCCTTGCCATTATAGGCGCCGCTTCGAGCAAAGTCGGTGTCTCCAAAGCGTTGAGTAATAGAAACATCGTCCAAGGGCGTCCCAAAAATTTTTCCGGATTTTGGAATTTGGTTTGGATCAAGTATAAATTTAAGCTGAGATTCAAATTGAAAGAGTTCCCTCTCAAACCTTTCTTTTTCGGCTTGTCTTTCGGCTAATATTTTTTTATATTCTGTTTCTTTGTTTTTTGTAGTAGTAAGCAAAGAATTTTTTTCCTTTTTGTTTAAATTTAGAATTTTATTTTGGTCACTGAGTTCTGTTTTTAAGGAAACCAGCTTCTTTTTTTCGGTTTCGGTATCTGTTTTTTTGTCGAATAATTCATTTTTATAAATTTCAAGTTCTTTTGATTTGGCTCTAACTTTTTGTTGAAACTGGCTGATTGACTCATATTCGTCAAAGACATCGGCCAAACTTTTATTTGTTAAAAAACTTTCTATAAGCGATTGGTCATCCTTCTGGTTTATATCATTGAGAATTTTTGAAATAGCCTCCACATTAGAAGCTATTTTTTCTTCCAAATCCCCTATCTCGCCACTTAAATTTTTTATGATTAAATTGGTTTTCTGGATATTTGTTTCTGTTTTTTTAATCTCTGCGCCTAATTTTTTTTGATTTATATCGAGCACCTTTATGGCATTTTGCAAAGTTTTGGCTTCGCCACCTATCGTTTCAATTTGTTTTTCATAAACTTTTATTTCTTCTTCCAGTTGTTTTATTTTTTCACTATGACTGTCAATATTTTGTTTTATTTGGTCTACGGATTGAGCACTGACAATTGTAAATGTCAGCAAAAATACTAAAAATATAATTACTTTTTTATAATATTTGTATGGCATTTTGAATTCTTTTTATTGTTTCCTCAACGCCAAGTATTTCTATGAGTGTAAAAGGGTCCGGAGATTTTTCTCTACCCGATAGGACATAACGCAAAGGCCAAAGCACTTCCCCCTTCCCCTCTTTTTCCGCAAGTTCCCTAAGGTGGCACCTTAGGAAATCTTCAAAGGTGCCACCTTTGGCCAAAACCAGTATTTTTTCTAATTTTTGTTTGCAATCTTCTTTACTTTGATTTTTCCAGCATATTTTATCTATCTCTAATTCTGGCTTATTAAAGAAATAATCTAATTCGCCATTTTCAATTAATACATCAATGTCAGATATAACTTCTATTTTTTCAAAAATTGTTTCTACCAATTTTGGATGAATTTTTTTATTCTCAAATTTTACTTTCAGTTTTTCAATAATCAGATTTTTGGTGTTATTTTTTTGCAATCTCATATACTCCTTATTTAGCCAACGAAGCTTTTCAATATTAAAAATCCCTCCCTTCTTTTGCACTTTTTTTATATCAAATATTTTGATCAGTTCTTCTTTGCTCCAAATTTCCTGATCATTGCCGGGGTTCCAGCCGACCATAACCAAAAAGTTAATCATTGCTTCCGGCAAATAACCGGCATTTTTATAAAAAGAAACCGAAACCTGTTCGCCGTGTTTTCTCTTGGAAAGTTTTGTTTTATCTTCCGCCAGCATAAGCGGTAGGTGTGCGTAAATAGGTCTTGGTGCGCCTATGGCTTCTTGAATTAAAATTTGCCTTGGTGTGTTTGAAATACCGTCATCACCTCTTATAATGTGAGTGACTCCCATTTCAAAATCATCCACTACAACAGCTAGATGATAAACCGGTTCGTCTAAACTTTTGGCTATGACAAAATCTTTAAGTTCGGTGGTGTCAAATTCTATATCCCCTCTTATTAAATCATTGAATTTTATTTTTTTGTTTGGATTTCTGAATCTTATAACTTTTCTTCCTTCGCCCGCCGTAGCTTCAGCGAAGGCGGGTTCTGCAAAATAAGCTTTGCCTTCTTCTATAAGTTTATTTATATATTTTTTATAAATTTCACTTCTTTCTGACTGCTTGACCATAGTGGAAAAGTCAGGCTCAATACCGAGCCACTTTAAGTTTTCTATTATATCGTTTGCATATTCTTCTTTACTTCTTTCTTTGTCAGTATCTTCCAATCTAAAAACAATCTGCCCATCATTTTGTTTGGCAAATAAATAATTAAAAAGAAAAGTTCTGGCATTGCCTATATGAAATAACCCCGTCGGCGAGGGTGGGAACCTGACTATAACTTTTTTGTTGTCTGGCATAAGGTCATTATAACACTCTATCTGCCTTTTCCAGAGGGTGACCCTTGAAGAATTTTGCTTGCCCAGCGAAGCTTCAGCGAAGTTGGGCCCCAAAGGGTCACCCTCAAATTCCCTTTTCTAACTCACCAAACCCAGTATGAGAGAATTACTGGGTTTGGGGAGTTAGGTTTACAAGAAACGGGGTGAGTTACTCCAACTTCTCGTGCGAGAAAATGATAGAAAGAAGTTCGCGGGCGATAGTGTTGGCGGCGTCTGGTTTGAAAAAGTTTTTAGCACCTTCTACCATTTTGTCTCTTATTTCTTTGCTTTCTAAAATTCTTTTAATTTCAGCCAGAAAGATGTGGGGTTTCAAATTTTCTTCCTGCAAAACACTGCATGCGCCAGATTTAGCATAGGCAAAAGCGTTTTTGACCTGATGATTTTCGTTTGAATCGGTTATGGGAATTATGATGGAAGGTTTTTGCCATGAGGCGATTTCAAATATGGTTGAACCGGCTCGGCTGATAATAAGATTAGCCACTCCGGTCGCCATTCTCATTTCAAGGCTATTTAAATAGCCGAATAGTTTGTATCTTTTTCTGTTAGAATTTTCTAAAAGGATTGCAGCGGCCGATTCTTTCATCACTTCAATATTAGCCTGTCCCACCTGATGTATAATTTGAAAATTTTTAACTAAATCTGGCAGAATATCCAAAATGGCGTTGTTTATGATTTCTGCTCCCTGAGAACCGCCCATAATAAATATGGTTGGTATAATTTCATCAAATTCAAAAAATTCTCCAGCCCCATTTGTTATGGGAGTAAGTCTTTCTTCCAAAACCGGCTGACCGGTATAGGCCACTTTTTCTTCTTTAAAATAAACGGAGGATTCTTTATATGAGGTGGCTATTCGAGTGGCAAACTTGCCAGCCCATTTATTGACTCTGCCCGGAGCAGAATCCGATTCGTGCACAAAAACAGGAATGCGCAAAAGACGAGCTGCCAAAACAGTTGGAAAACTACCGTAACCACCCTTGCTGAAAACCACATCGGGATAAATATCAAAGACATCCAAAAGAGCCCCCAACACTCCCCAAGCAGTTTTGAATAAATCAAAAAAATTCATTAGAGAAAAATATCTGCGTATTTTGCCCGCAGTCACTTTTTTATATTTAATATTGTGGTCATATAAAAGTCCCTGATTGTATGGAGAAGGAGCAAAAAAATACATTTCTGGTGCCAGCAGTTTTTTTTCTTTAACAATTTTTTGAATAGCTTCGGCAATGGCTATAACTGGATAAAAATGTCCGCCCGAACCTCCGCCTGTAAATATAATCTTCATAAAATAAATTTAAAATTTTTAATTTCCAATTTTCATTAAATTTACAATGTTTCAATTTTCAAACACCCAAAATTTTCTGTTTCAACTCACTTAAAAGTATCGGAAATAATTCTTTGCCTTTTTGTGTTTTAATCCTATCTGATAATTTTGTTTCCCACAAATTTATGACTTCGGGAAAACTTTCTGGTTGATATTTTTCCTCTAAATGTTCAAAACATAATTTACTCAAATTATCAGCATCAACAACAACTGCTTCATCCTCTGCTTCTGATTTGTGTCTATCGACAGCAGATACTAATCTGGTAATTGTCCCAATTTCTGAATCTGTAAATTGCAATTTACCTAGAATTTCTAAAATTAATATTGAGGAATTTTTATTTGCTTCCGGCTCTAATTTTAGCATCTCTTCAAAATCTATTTTTCCCTTTGGGGCGATTCCCGACCACCCAATATCATGAATGTAAGCTGTTGTTATAAGTAAATATAAATCGTTCCTGCTTTCTCCTAGTTCTTTTACCCATTTAACAACTCTAAGAGCATGTTTCCAATCACCAGCTCTTGCCATCTCTAGATATGGCTTTGCTGACTCAATTAATTTATGCTCGTCAAATTTTGTAACCACAGATTCCATCATTTTTTAATTATTATTCCTACACGAATTAGCGATTTTTTGGAAAATGAACACGAGTTCCTGACATTCTTTTGATATTTTTTCTAATTCTTCCTTAATATTTTCCCCAACACTTGAAGAAATCATTCTTAACCAATGTTTTGTTTCTTGACTCTCTTTTTTACATATAAAAATTTTATTTACAAAGTCCTTTTTTGAACTCGCCCCATTTGCTTCCATATAATTGGCCCCAATACTTGTACTAGAGCGAATAAGCTGATTTATTATGGGAGCCGTTATATTATCTTGTTTTATATTTCTGCAAAGTTTTATCACCGATTCTCCAAATTTTGCCGTTCTTTCTTCCAAATCATATTTTTTGTCAGTTTGAATCATTTTTTAATTGAAAATTTATTGAAAATTCTAAATTGAAAATTGGAAATTCTGCTACCCTTTTGACCTTGCAGTTCTAGATATATTCATAATAATTCCAGCTTCTACCAAAGTTATAAACAAAGCAGTGCCACCATGACTAACAAAAGGCAAGGGGATGCCAGTTAAAGGCAGAATTCCAAGCATACCGCTTATATTAACAAATGCTTGAGATACAATAAGTATAACAATTCCTAGAGCCAACAGTCTACCGAAGTCATCTCCTGATTTTGAGGCTATTTTTAAGCCTTCTAAACTAAACATAACAAAAAGGCCGACAATAACAAGAGCGCCAACAAAACCGAATTCTTCTGCTGCCACAGCAAAAACAGAATCACCAATTGGCTCGGGTAAATAGTGAAATTTTTGAATACTTTGTCCAAATCCCCTACCCCAAATTTGTCCCGAACCAATCGCTATTAATGATTGATTTAACTGATATCCTGAAGTTTGCCTGTTTATGGAGGGATTTATCATCACATCAATTCTTTGTTTTATATAAGGTTTGGTTAAATAAAGAGTGGCCAAAAAAGCTATTCCTATAAATAATATTACAACAACATGTCGCATTTTAGCGCCGGCGGCTATATACATTGAAAGAGCGGCAGCAACAATAACTACAAATGTATCTATATCAGGCTGAGCAATAAGAATCACTCCCAGTATTCCCATAAATATTCCAAAAGGCAAAAGACCCCAAGAAAACGTTGCCACTTTATTTTTTAATCCGGTCAACCAAGCGGCGAAATAAGCGATGAAAGCAATTTTTAAAAGTTCGGCTGGCTGAAAAGTTATAAATTTTAAATCAAGCCAGCGCTTGGCGCCACCGTGTTCTATGCCTATACCGGGAACAAAAACTAAAAGAGTGAGAATAATAGAACTGATGAAAAAAATAAAGGCAAATTTTTTCCAAATATGATAATCAATTCTAGCAAAAATAATACAGGCAATTGATCCCAAAAAAAGTCCGTAAAAAATTTGATTAAAAGCGACACTGGAAAATTTGATTTCATTTTTGACCAATTCTCCGAGCGAAGCTGACATAAAAATAAAAAATCCAGCCACCACTAATACAATAGTCCAAAACAAAAACGGTCTACTTATTTTTCCGAGTTTAGTTGCCATATAATTATCATAACACAAGAACCCCACCCTGCCCTCCCCTTGATCAGGGGAGGGAAAAAATAAAGAAAAAACCACCTGCTGAATTTCAGCAAGTGATTGAATTTGGTGGAGGAGAGACTGATCTCTCCTCTACCAAAATTTATAATGGCTTCATACGAAGTAGCTGGTCAAGTTAGGTTCCGTATACTGCAGAAACGTCAGCTAGTGTTCTTTACTGTGCCGCAAGGAAGGGAGATCGAAAGGTCTCCCTTATTTAATTACCCAATCAAGGCTAATGTAATCCCCAAAATGGCGCAGATGAAGGAGAAAATTAGCTCTCTTTTACTAATGTTATTACTATATTTAAATATTTTTCAAAATCAGAAAAATTAGTTTTAAGATCTTTTATAAAAATTGGTTTATCAAGTTTTTCATAACGATGCACAATCATATTTCTTAAACCGGCAACCCTCTTTATTTTTTCGGCAAATTCTTCCTCTAAAATTCCTATTTCTGCCAAAGCAACGAAGGTGCTAGTAAGATCGTCCGGGGCTTTGTTCCCAAGTTCTCGAATGAGATGTATATTTATATCGATCATTGTATCTACTGAAAGTTGAAAAAGTCTCTCAATACTGTGGTATTTAAGAGAATCTTTCAATATTTCAGTTTCTTCAAATACAACAATATCTTTAAGTTCTGCTATATAACCCTTAAGTAATTCAATTTTTTTTGATAAAAGAATATAATCTATGGTCATTTTGTTTTAAAGTAACGCTAATCTAAGTTTATATAAAGGTGTAGCTTCTTCATATAAGCGTAGTGATTTAATAAAGTATTCAGAAAAAAGTCCGCGATCTTTTTCATATAAAGATTTACCGTATTTAAAAATATTGTAAAGAATTAAAGGGGATGCTTTTTTTATGTTTATCGCATCCACATCAGTTTTTAATGTTTGCCCAATGTCTCCCACCAAACCAGATTCTTCCAAAAAAGATAAATTTTTATTAGGCAAAAAAGCCACATCTGTATCACTGTGTTTATGAGTATTTCCTTTGGCCTGTGAGCCAAATAAAACAATCAAAGAAACATCGTATTTTTTTGCCACTTCTTCAATAGTCATAATTTGATTATACCACAAAATAAAAATTTACCCAATTAAAGCCAAAGTGATGCCTAAAATGGCGCAGATGAGGGAGAAAATCCAGTAGCGCATGGTTACTTTATAGGCGGGCCAGCCTATGGCTTCAAAGTGGTGGTGAAGAGGGGCGACTAAAAATATTTTTTTGCCACGAATTTTTTTAGAGGCGACTTGCAAAATATTTGAGAGGACGGTTACAACAAGTGGTAAAGCTATAACCGGCAGAACCAAAAAACCATAACCCTCCCCCAGCCGGTCAGTCATAAAAGCGACGACGGTCAAAGTAATGGTCAAACCCATGGTGCCTGTTTCTGACATATAAAATCTGGCGGGCGGAATATTGAACCACAAGAAAGCTAAAATTCCTCCGGCTATGGTAGCGCAAAAAGCAGCCAAGTCAATTTGTTGTTGATAAAAAGCAATGCCCCCATAGGCGGCAAACATAGTGGCAAAAACCCCGCCAGCTAATCCATCAAGTCCATCAATTACTCCGCCGGCATAAACAAAAAGTGCTGTGGCTAAAAATAATAAAATAAAAAGAGGACCCAAATAAAATTCACCAAACCCGAATGGTAAGCCAATACCAACTACATCCAGTTTTGCATAAAACCACCAAGCGCAAAGCAGAGCAATGACAGAAACTATTATCAGACGTTTTTTTAAAGACAATCCCCCATTTTTGTTCCCTTCTTTTTTTGACCCTTTTATTTCCAAATAATCATCAATGAGCCCGGCAAACGCTCCCAAAAGCAGAGTGGCTAGAGGCACCCACGTTTGGTTTCGGGAAAGGAAATCAAGTTTAGTTGTAATCTCATTTGGGAAAAATCGCGCTATCAGCCAGATGCCTATGATAACCGCTGCCGAGCTGAACCAGATAACAATACCCCCCATTCTCGGCGTATTAATTTCTTTTTCTTTATGAAGTTCATTAAAAATAACAGCTTCGGTGCCGTCCAGAGCGGTCTTGCCCGCCTTCTTTTTCCACATCTGGTGCGAGTAAAGATAATTAGTCAAAATAGGCGTCACCAAAACTCCCAAAATAAAGGCTCCTACTGCCGGCAAAAAAACTTTTACAATATCTATAATCATTACAGTGCTATTAGTTTAAAATAAGACCGCCTTGCCTTTCTTGTGAGATCACAACTTTTTCGTATTGAACCCGCAAAATATCCTTTGAAAAATAAACTTTCTACTCGTTTGCCTAATTTTTTAGTGTTTTCAATGGCACTTATAAAATCTCCGTCATTTGAAACTAGAATGGCAGTATCATAATAACCAAGAGCGGCATGTGCGACCATGTCAGTTCCAAGCTGGGTATCAACATTTTTTTCTTGCGGATTATTTTTATCTCCTTGTAAATATCCATATTTCACTTCAACATTGGGTAATTTTGCAATTGCAGTATAATATTTCATAGCGGTTGAATATTTTTTCTTGCCTTTTTCTCCCTCATCTAATAACCATGGGGGTGGTGGTACACAATAGAAATAAACTTTTTCAAGTTGTCTTGAGCCGGCGAGTATTTTGGCAAGCTCTAGTGGATCATAAAGCTGAATCCATGATTTATCTACCGCTTTTATTTTCTTTATGTTCTTAAAAACATTGCTATTATCTATATATACAGAAACTCTTTGCATAAATTTAATAGAATTATATAAAAACGAAGGGGGGCTGTAAAGCCCCCCTCGTTGCTTGTGATTGCCGAGGCAGACCACAAGGATTTCTTACAGAGGAGTATATACGAGTGCTTTATAAAAGTCAATATTAATGTGGATAACCAAAATTGTCGTGTATTTAATTTGATAATTCATGCTTGTAATGGAGTGTATTTTTTGCTATTGACTTTATATATTGAATATGTTAAGCTTTTAAGCGGGAGGATTGAGTTGTGAGAAAACTTTTCTCGCTTGATAACCGAGCATGGTCTGCCAGTTTTTTCAATATTCTGGCGATGGCTCTCCAGTTGTGGACGCTCTGGACAACTAAAAGTGTCGAAGGTGTGTCGCTTGGAATGATGGTGATCTTTCTGTATGTCCAGATCACTTTCGGCCAAGTTGGTTATCGCACTAAATCGCTGGCGTTGTTTTGGGGAATGGTGTTCAGTGCCATCTTCACTACGGCGATCATTGTTCTCGTTCTATATGTTCGTTTCTTCCGTCCCCATCTGCTCTCATGAGCCGGTGGGGCGGTTTTTTTATTAAATAAACTAATTGCTTATAAATTTTATTGTAGCATTTACTAATTTTAATGCATCTTCAAAACGACCTTCGGCGGTAGAACCTAAAACAGAAATAATAATGGGACGATTGAGGCCGGCATCAAAAACTATAACTAAATTACCGCCAGCCAGATCTGTGTAGCCGGTTTTGGAGGCAATGATATTTGGTATTTTGTCTATGACAACATTTGTGTTCTCGGCTGAATATTTTTTATTAACACTGGCAAATTCCAAGTTTTTATAACGGGTGGCCTCTAAAATTTGGGGATAATTTTTGAGAATGTATTCAAAAAGAATGGCCATATCTTTAGCTGAACCATAGGCGCCGCCCCTATCGGCTTCCCTATCCAAACCATGCTCGTTAAAAAATTTGCTGTTAGTCAAACCTATTTTAGAAGCGGTGTCGTTCATTTCTTTTATAAAACGATTTCTCAATTCCTCGGGGCTGGTTGAAGCTGGATTATTATAAGGTGGCACAATTTGTTCAGATTCAGCCACAGCCGCCAAGGCAAAAGCGCCATCATTGGAAGAAGTGAGCAAAGTAAAATCTCTCAAATCTTTAGCTTGCCAAGTATCTCCGACCACCAGTTTTGAATCCCCTTCTGACTTCAAGTCTGCCGGAGTTATTTTTACTTTTTGGTTGTCATTAATTTTACCGTTAATAGTAATGGCAGTCATTACTTTGGTAAGCGAGGCTAAAGGTAATGGCTCGTTTGAATTTTTGCCAAATAATTCTTTATCATTAACCACATCCCAGACCACGGCGCTTTTTGCTTCCAGGCTTATTTCAGCAAATGGACTCGGTTTGACAACTATTATTTTTTCTTTTTTATTTAAAGCTTTTTCACCTATAATCAAAAGGCTAAAAACTACAACAGAAATAATCAAAAGACAAACCAAAACTGGAATAAAATATTTCGTCCTGTTTTCTATATTAAAAATTTCTTTCAAATCATTCTGCATTTTCTGTTTTTGTTATATCTTTCGATTCTTCTATCTTATTTCTAAACATATTAAATTCAGGTAACTCTTCAACCTTTTTTATACCCAAATGAGCCAAAAGATTCAGAGAGCTTCTGTATTTAAAAATTCTCTGGTCTTTGGAATCTGCTTCTCTTTCAACCAAACCGCGCACACAAAGATTTCTTAATATAAAAGAAGAATTAACACCTCTTATGTAATCAATTTCTCTGCGAGAAACAGGTCCGTTATAAAGAACAATGGCAAGTGTTTCCAAACCCGCTTTGCCTATTTCAGAACTCATTTCATCTTTGGCTATTTTTTCTATCAAATCTTTCATTTCCGGTGCCGTGGCCAAACTCACCTCTGTCTCTGTCATTACCAAACAAACACCCCTGTTTTCTAAAGATTTTGATAAATTTTGCAAGGCCTCTTTTATTTCATTCTCTCCTTTTCCCAATAATTTTGAAAGTTCCCTTATTTCTAAAGGCTCGTTTTTATAAAAGAGTATGGCTTCTATTTTTTGTTCCAAATTCATATTTTAATAACTTGGTACCCCGACATTTTCCCCCTCAATCTGTATATCTTCAAAATGTTTATCTTGACTCACCCTGACCATTCCTCGCTTAACCAATTCTAGCATAGCCAGAAAGCTTACTATAATATTTATTTTTTCGGCTTTGCCAACACCGGCGAAGTCGGAAAAACTTGTTCTCAAACTTGTTTTAATTCTTTCAGACAAATTGCCTATCATTTCTTCCAAACTTATTATTTTTTCAACCACCACCTTGGGAAGTTCTTCTATTTTAGCTGGCATATTTTGCAACACTTCTAACAATGCATTTTTAATAGATAATAATGAAATATCAGAAGTTGGAAAAAAACCCACACTCACTCTTTTTTTCTCCTCGGCAAAATATAAAAAATTACCAAACATTTTTCCTATGCCGACTGTCAACTCTTTATATTTTTTATAACTTGCCAGCCTATTTTCTAAATCCTCAATACTCCCCTGCTCTTCTTCGGTCAGTTGCAAATTTGGCAAAAGTGATTTTGATTTTATAAGAAGCAATGTTGAAGCCACTAAAATAAAATCAGCCGAATCGGCTATGGGAAATTCTTCAAATGATTTTATATATTCAATAAATTCATCCGCCACTTGTGAAAGAGAAACATCACTTATGTGCATTTTTCTCTTTTCAATCAGATCCAAGACCAGCTCTAGTGGTCCCTCAAATTCCCCTACTCTAACTTTAAAATCTTCTGGCATATAGCCATTTTACCATATTTATTCCCTTATTTTTATATGAAGTTCGCGGAGTTGTTTTTCGGAAATTTCGGAAGGGGCATTCATCATTAAGTCTTTGCCCTCGCCGGTTTTGGGATAAGCGATTACCTCGCGTATGTTAGGTTCGTTTTGCAAAATCATGACAATACGATCAATTCCCGGAGCAAAACCGCCATGGGGTGGTGCGCCATAAGTAAAGGCTTCCAGCATATGGCCAAACTTTTTTTGCTGTTCTTCTTCTGAAATTTCCAAAAGTTTAAAGACTTGTTTTTGCTCGGCTTGGTTGTGAATTCTGATGGAGCCGGAAGAAAGTTCGTAGCCGTTCAAAACCAAATCATAAGAGTTTGCTCTAATTCCAAACAAATCTTCACCTTTCATAAACTTATCTTTATCTTCCGGCTTAATTGAACAAAATGGATGGTGGGCGGCGGCAATAGAGCCATCATCTTTCTTTTCAAACATAGGAAAATCAGTAATCCATGCAAAAGCTAGTTCATCCAGGTCTTCTTTATTTTTTCTCAAATCGGGCTTGTCCGTCTTGTATTTTTCCATTGTTTCGGCGAAAGTAAATCTTGGGAATGGTGTTTCAGTGATTTTTTTACCTGGGTATAAACCTTTAACAAGATTAATAAACATTTCTTCTGTATATTTCAAAACATCTTCTTGCTCAACAAATGACATTTCAAAGTCGAGTTGGGTAAATTCTGGCTGTCTGTCCCCTCTTGAATCCTCGTCGCGCATACATCTGGCAATCTGAAAATATTTTTCAAAACCGGCTACCATAGAAAGCTGTTTGAATTGCTGGGGTGACTGAGGCAAAACATAAAATTTGCCTTTATAAAGGCGACTAGGTACTACATATTCGCGCGAGCCTTCCGGCGTTCCCTTCATCATTATGGGCGTCTCAATTTCAACGAAATCGTTTTTATGCATATAATCGCGGAAAAAAGAAATTATTTTATCACGAGCTCTAATATTTTTTTGCATTCTTTCGCTACGCAAGTCCAAATATCTATATTTTAATCTGGCGTCTTCGCTCACTTCTTTTGTGTCGCTAGAAATATCAAATGGCGGTGTTTCTGCTTTATTCAAAACCTCCATATTTTTGATTTCTATTTCTATATCACCGTTTAATACTTCGGCGTTTATATTTTTTTCAGGTCTTTTATTTACTACGCCCGTAATGGCCAAAACCCATTCCGTCCTAACTTCTTTTGCTATTTCAATCGCCTCGCTTTTGGGCAGAACTACGCATTGAACAATACCTGAAAAATCTCTCATATCCATAAAAACCATTTTGCCTTGGTCACGCCTCACATTGACCCAGCCTTTAATTACAACTTCTTTACCTATGTAATCTTTTAAATCTTTTATATAAATTCTTTTCATATTTTTAATTTACCCCTATTGCTTTTTTAACAACTTGCATTTTGGCCGAAGCGACCACTGTGGCTTTTTGTTTTCCTTCTTCCAAAACTTTATTTACAAAATTCATATCTTTGACTATTTCTTCCCTTTTCTCTCTTAACGGCTTTATAAAATTCTTTAAATCTTCTATTAATACTTCTTTCAAAATTTTATACTTGCCTTTATTTTGTTCATAAATTTCTTTAAGTTCTGTTTCTGATCTGACTAATTTGTGTATAGCGAAAACATTTTCAGGTTTTTCACCAGAAGAATCGGTCACAATTCCCATAACAAACTTTTCTGTTTCCTCATCACTAGCAAAAAGTCCCAAATCATTACCATAACTTTTACTCATTTTTTTACCATCGGATCCGGGCACAGTTTCTACTTCTTTTAAAATATAAGGTTCTGGAAGTTTGAAAATTTCTTTTTGGAAAATACGATTGAATTTTTCAGCAGTGTCTCGCGCGAATTCTATATGTTGTTTCTGATCTTGCCCAACTGGAACCAAATCAGTATCGTAAAGCAAAATGTCCGCCGCCATAAGCATGGGGTAAGTAAAAGTACCAGCGCTGACATCTTCCTCGCCGCCTTTGGCGACGGCATCTTTATAAGCATGAGCTCTTTTTAAATATGGAACGGTTGTAATAGTATCAAAAATCCAAGCCAGCTCGGTATGCTCCAAAACATCCGATTGTTTAAAAATAACAGACTTTTTAGGGTCAAGGCCTATGGCCAAAAAATCAATCACTATATCTAACGACATTTTTCTCATTTCCTCGGCATTCTGGATAAAATTTAGTGCGTGATAATCAGCTATAAAAAAGTAATTTACCCCGTCTTTATTTTCGTTCTGTAATTCCACAAACTGGCGCATGGCGCCAAAATAATTGCCTATATGCGGTTTGCCCGTCGGTTTAACCCCTGAAAGTATTGTTTTTGACATATTAAAATCTTACCACTATTTATGCCAAAGGGCAAAAATGGACATGGGTAGCAATCTTTCCGAATTTTCTTGTTTTATAACTAACTCGCCGGATTCAATAGTACCACCCAAACCGGCTGTCATATCTGCAAGTAAATTAGAAACAGATATAGAAGAGAGTTCAGTTGAATACATATTAAAAATGACAAAAAGTGGATTATCACTTAAAATTTGTCGGCAAGATTCTAGAAGTTCTGGCAACTTTTCTTCTATTTTCCAAACCTCACCTTTTGGTCCTTTGCCATAACTTGGTGGGTCCATTATTATAGCGTCATATCCTGCCTGCCGATGAGGCAGGTTTGCCATCCTGTTTTTTTCTTTTTTTAAAAATTTAATTACATCATCAACAATCCATCTAATCGGTGCATCTTGAAGTCCTGAAAGTTTTTGATTTTCTCTTGCCCAATCAACGCTTTGTTTAGAAGCATCAACATGTGTCACTTTTGCTCCTGCCCGTGCCGCTACCAAACTCGCAATTCCAGTATAGCCGAACAAGTTTAAGATACTTAAACTGTTCGGAATTTTCAATTTAGAATTTTCAATTTTCAATAAATTTTCATTTATAAATTTCCATTGCGAAAATTGTTCGGGAAAGATTCCTATATGTTTAGAAGTATTTTTATATTTGATTTTGGCTTTAATTCCTGCTATGCCAATATCTATAATTTTTTCCCAAGGTGGCACCTTAGGAAATGCCCCAAAGGTGCCACCTTGTGGAAGCCACCAAGCTCGTGGTTCAGCTCTCACAATTTTAACTCCCCCGATTTCCTCTAATTTCTTCTTATCTCCCGAATCCAGCAATTTATAACTCTCACTCGGCATCTCCCCTACCCATATTTTTATGTTTTCCATGATTTTAGAATACCATAAAATTACAAAAACAGGCGGACGAAGCGGAGGTCGTCGTAGGAGTATGCGGGACCGAGCAATTCTCTGACCGGGGCCATTTTATATTTTCCTTCACTCATGCCGACTTTTTTGAAAGCGCCCCAAATTTCTCTGAATTTATTTTTGGTTATGCAACCCCGCAAATTGTAAATATTATAATTTGGCTCCTCCCTCTTTATTTGTTCAATGTGATCTAAAATAGTGCCCATCTTTAAATCTCTTACAACAGAAATTTCTTTTATACCAGCACCCCCATCTAACATTCTTTTCGTTTCTGACACCGTGTCTAACTTGTCCCGCGTAGCTTTAGCGGAGTGGGAATTTTTTTCACCCCTTACTCGATTTGCAAACTCTTCGTGCATCTTGTTAATTTTTTCCTCGCCCATGGTTTGAATATGAAAACAATTTGTTTTGGAAAGCTTTTTGAATTTATTATCAAAATCCAAAACTTCCTCATTTACTTGCAGGGCCATATCGTTTAGACCTTTTAAAAATAGTCCATCAAGAGAACGCACTCGCGAAAGAGCTACATAACCCATACCTCTTTCAAAAGAAGCAGATAAATCAATTAAAGCGTTATCCATAGACATACCCTGACTTTTATGGATGGTTATGGCCCAAGCCAATCGCAGAGGGAATTGAATTATTTTAGCCAAAGTTTTTTTGTCTTCTTCTATAACCCAGCTCTCTCTTTCGGCGTCTATAATTTTACCCGAAAGAGTTCTCACTTTTATTTCCTCATAACCACATTTAGTAACGATGCCCATGGTGCCATTAACAAAACCTTTGTCAAAATTATTTTTGACAAACATTACTTTGGCGCCCACTTTTAGTCGCAAGTTTTCTGGTGCCAGACAGCTTTTTTTGAGCGTTTCCACTAAATTGTGACGGCCTTTTTCTTGCATTTCGTATTCAAAGGCCTTGCCCGAAATTTTAGCTAGTTCATCCTCGTTTTCGGCATCCACATTTTTATTATGAGAATAAAGTTTTGTCGGCTCTAGCCCTACATCGGATGTCGGGCAAAAACGAGTTTGCAAAATTTGCAAAATTTCGTCAGAAACAGAATTTTGCCTGACGGCATTTAAAATTTTTAAGTATTCCAAATCGCTTTGGCGATGCTGTTCCGAAAGATAACAGACTTTCAAATTTAAGTTTTGCCAAGCCGGTGAATGATAGGCAAAAAATACTTCCGGTTCATAGGCCCTATGCACTGGTGGTAATTGGAAAAAATCTCCACAAAAAACCACTTGCATACCACCAAAGGGCTCTTGAGAATTTTTAACTTTTTTTATTATTTTTTCTATCAAATCCAATCTGAAATGATGAAGCATTGATACTTCGTCTATAATCAAAACAGAAGCTTTGGCAACATTTTTTATGACATGTTTTTTGGCAACAATTTCTGCCAGGTCGTCTTTACTCAGTTTATCTCTAATGCCAATACCGCTCCAGGAATGAATGGTAGTGCCCTCCATATGAGTGGCAGCGATTCCGGTTGAAGCAGTGATACCAATATCGGCACCCAAATCTTGCAGATATTTTATATATTCTCTCAAAACAAAAGTTTTACCGCTGCCAGCGGCGCCGGTCAAAAAAACATTTCGTCCCGTCTTTAATATATCCAGAGCCTCTTTTTGGGTCATCCCGTAGTAGATTTTGGCAATGTTATTTTATAACCAATTCCGTAGGAATTATTGCCAAAATTCACTACGGGATCATACGGCTATTGTAGCTTTTTATGGCAATTTTTCAATTATTTTTTTATCAGCGTGAATCCAGAGATGAAATTTTTGTAGGCTAATAAGAGGTTCGTGTCTCCATTTCATATAAACAAATTGAAGGGCGTCTGGCATCATAGCACCAATTACTCCACTTAAAACAACAAAGGTAGAAAATTTAAAATAAAAATTAAACACAATTAAAGAAAGCAAAAGACCTAAAATACCGTCAAAACTAATTTTTAAAATATCTTTTATAAAATTTTTGTTTATAACCATATCATCATTCATATGATTGTTACCATCTTCTTTTTTGCTATTGAGTTTATAATCCCAATGGGGTATAGCGTCCAAAACAAAATGGCTAATAAAACCGACAGCAAACCCCACTAGTGGTTGATCTGGCACTAAACTAGCCAAAGCGGCTCCGGTTATGGCATGAGCTGTGAGGGTCATAGTTTTTATTTTATTTAATCATCTCAAAAACATTTTGTGGTTGAATATGGAACCATGTACCATTAGATAAATGTCCTGTGTAGTCGTCATTATCATTTAAGCATTTCTTTAATTCATTTATACTCGGTAATTTATTTTCAGGTTTTGTATTCTCGTCATTTATCAGTTGTTCTACACTTTCTCTTACTGCCTCCAAAGTTGCATGACATGCATTATGTAGCAAACCAGTATTAAAATTAACAAAAAGTAGATAGTTCATGTTTTTATATTATTAAAGCGCTTAAAGTAAGCGTCAATTTCATCTCTCAATTCAATCCCCACCCTTTCAAAACAATCGAGCAAATCTTTGTAGGTATTTTTACCACCAAGAAAATCCCAAAACTCATCTGCCACCTTAAGCTCATTCTCTAAATCAAGCATTCCTCTCATTGTCCACCGCGTATATGGTTCTGGTTCGTATGGATTATAAGGAATTGCGATAAATGTATTTATATTTGCTTTTGGATTATTTGCTAAAACAACAGCAACCCATTCAAGTAATGTGCGCTTAAACTCCTTAAAACCCCCGGCGTTTGGTTTTGCTGTTTTAATATCAAATAAGAAATACGCACCATCTTTTGATTCAAACATTAAATCAACTTTTGTCGGCTTAACTTTGATCATTTGGCCCGTCTGACAGACTTTTCGTATTCTCTCAATCTCCTCCTTTTTATTAGGAGAACTTGTTGCTGTAATAAGACCATCAATGATCTTCTGAATCTCGGCCTGTGAGGCAGTGCTGATTTGATCTCCTGCTGTAACTTGCGATAAAGCTTTCTTAAAATTCTTTTGTGCCAAAGCAAGGCCAACTGGCTCAAAAATGCTTGTACCAAAATTTGTATTGAGAGAATGGATAAAAGAATATAGAGCTAGTCTATCTTTACCAAGCAAGCGAGTATGAAAAGGCATCGACGCTGGTTCTGGTTTATAATTTTGAAACTTATTGCGTAAACTTGCTTTTAAAACCTCTTCAACACTATTGATCTGTTCTCTAGATAACGCCATAAAATTATATTAATTTAAAATGAAAAATTATTTCAGAATAAGGGGTTCTGTCTCGTTCTGTTCTATTTAATACGGGTCGTTTGAACTGATTTACAATTTTCATTCCAGATTTTTCTGCAATTTCTGGATAAAGATTATATTTATCATTTGCTACAAGGAAAACATCGGCATCGTCTTTAAAATATTTTTTACAGTTATTTAATACATCGACAATCCCCTGGACATAAGATCGACGAGCCTCTAATCCTTGTCCTTTAAATAATGGGCCTATTTCTAGATCATCTTTTCTCTTAAATCCAAGCAAATCATAAGCGTAAGCGTGTTGTTCGTGATAATCAATTTGTCCTACATATGGGGGTGAGCAAAAAATACCTGCTATTTTTTGTTTTTTAAGAATTTTGGAAAATTCTGGATTCTTTTTCTCTACTTTCTCAAAAATGTTTACTACCCTTGAATCACCAGTTACAACAGAGTAATGAACCGGTTTGCGCAAAGCTTCAAATTCACGAACTCTGTTTAATGTATCAAATGCATAACGATTGAGCATTGTTATTATAGAAAAAAGAGGTTTGCATATTTTTTTGTGTTTGTAGCAGTAATAAGTCGTGAGTTGAGGATCTTTAAGAGTTGCCAAATCGCTATGTGTTGTAGCACGACATGATCGAATTGTACGGCTCAAAATAAGCGCAAGGATCTGTCGTGTCTTTGCATCTTTTTCTTGTTTAATTGCTTGAAAAACATGATCTATCTCCTGACGAACATTATCCATAAACCAAACATCAAGGAATGATTCAAATTTATCTTGTTTCAGTTTAATTGAATATTTTTTGAGTAATTTCTGATAAATAGGTAAAAATTCTCGCTCCTTTTCTGTGGCAAATTTATTTTCGTTGAAGTTTCCTTGATTAACTTTATATTTAAAGTTATAACCTGGAAAATGCACCCCATTGAACTTTGCAAGCTCTGTTAGAAGCTCATTTTCAAATTCTTGAATTCTATTATCGTGCTCAAATGTCTCAAGAGAACCGAGCATTTTTTTGATAGCTTTTTGTAAATATATGTCGTCATATCGCGTTGCTTTACAACTTGCAATCATACAATTAAATTCTGAAACATCTATACCAACAGAATGAATACCCATCTCTAATGATTGGATAATTGTTGTTCCAGAACCCAAAAATGGATCAAGGATAATGTCGCCCGCTTTGAAATATGCTTCTTTTTTAAAATCGTCCGTATGAGTATCTATAAAATACTCAACAAGTTGTGGAATGTATTTACCTTTGTAAGGATGTAATCGGTGAACATGCTTTGTGGTGTCTACTTCTCTTAAATTATCGAAAGAGAGAGTCCAATTCAAATCATCACCTAGATTTTTTTTCCAACTTGCTTCACGTTTACCATTATACGAATCGTAATATTTTTTTAAATCACCTAAATCAACCAAAGTAGAACAATTTTCGCCATGTTTTTTTACTTTTCCATATTGCACAAGATATGAAATATTCATAGGCAAAACTTCTTTTTCAAGAAGATTTGACGCCCATTTTGATGCTTCTGGTATAGATACTAGAGTCATAGAACAATTATAACAACCTTTTCAAAATAGTGCTTCCCCACAGTTTTTCCAGCTAGAATATGGGATCCAACGGCTCACTTCCTGCCATTTGAGCCGTTGCTATTTATAGTGAGCTTGTCGAACTATTTCACCACCATCGGCGGGTTAACCCGTTTGATTTTGGAGATTATAAAGTTAATAATTTTGGCAAGGAGGAAAGCGATTATTGAAGCTAATATCGGAATGTAAGCTAAACTGACGCTGTCGTAAAGATAAAATAGTACAACAGGAAGTAATGGCCATAATATCCATTTTTTCTTATTTTCCGAACCGAATAATTCAAATATAAATGGAATTAAAAACATATAAGCAAAAGGAATTCCCGAAAAAGTAACAGCATTTTCTCTTCCAACACCGAATAATCCATAACTATATTGTGGAGAAAATTTATCATACAAAGACCCGAAATATGAAGCCAAAACAAGACATAATACTAACACCAAAATAAACAACAAAATATTTCTTCTCATAAATTTAATTATTATCTAATAAATATTTAACATCTGATCTTAATAATTCAGAAGCTTCTTTTGTTATTTTGCTCTTTTTTAAGAGCAAATCTAATTCTTTGGAAAATAGTTTTAGAAGTATTTTGTCAACTCTCATTTCCATTTTTTCTATTCTTTTTTCTTTCTTTTTGCCATCGGGCAGTTTTTCAATGCTTGAATATTTTTTTGATTCCTCTGAAAACAAAATATAACGCCACCAATATTGCATAGATTATAACTAAAATAATTGCTGTACCATTTTGGTCTGTTACAAAAATGTCATTGTTAAAATTAAAAATCAGCAACATGGCAAACAAAAAATACACTATTGTAAATATTGTAAATTTATTCATGTTTTTACTTTAAATTATTAATAAATTCTTCTAAATTTTTAATTATAATTTGCATCTCTTCTTCTGTAAGTTTACCATTTTTTCTATTTTTATGATCATTATTGAGCTTTTCAAATTTTTTATTAAGTTTTTTAACATAAACCTCTGCTTTAACTGAAGCTTTTTGTATCTTTCCTTTTTGAATTAACTTTATGAGGTTATCTATTTTGTTTACTAAATTATTTTCTTGAGCTTTCTTTAAATTGAAAGATTTTATAACAGACTTCATAACGGTTAGGTACACCACCGGGTCAAATTCATTGTTGGCCTGTATCTGAACATCTACCGAACCATTTCCATCAATATCAAGATTCAAGCTCGGAGATAGAATTCCGCTATCTATAGATAAAGACGCTTTGATTGAAGGAATAACCGGAATATCAATAAAACTTTTTGAATCTACAATTTGATCACCCTGAGTAATTTCCTGATTAAATGTAAATGTTCCCACTCCTTCTCCTTGAAGGTTCACTGCATAATTTCCATTTTTAGGAAGACCAATATATTTATCTTCCCCAATTTCCAAATAATAACTATTCGGTATTTCTTCCCTTATAAAAATAAAAGCGTCAGTCGGCGTCGTTGAACTTGGGCCAGTATAAAGATTATTTGAATAGACTCCCAAAGAAACTGGTGAATGAACACTTAATTGTAGGCTTTGATTTGTTGAAACTGGTTTTTGGATAGAGATAAAATCTGGCAAAACAACCAATTTTTTTGTAAATATTTTAGAAAGCGTTTCTAATAACTGGGATGCTTCTAAAATATTATGATGTTTAAGATTAAATCTCCTTACATCATTTAAATCAAATAAATTAAGATAATATTCGTCTGGAGTATTGTAATTCGTGGCACTTGGTATAACAACTGTTCCATCGCCGTCATTTGTCATTAAAAGTTTTCTGTCCCACAAGCTTTGGGGTTGGCAAATATATAATCCACCCTGAGTTGAGCAAGAATTTTTTTGTTTTGACTTATAATCAATTCCTTTTATTGTTGATTCTCCCCAACCAGCGATCTCCGTCACTTTTATATTTGAGGGAATTTGCCAATTTGCCAAAGAATCAATATTTGTGTTCGCATTGCCCACCAGATCAGATCTTAAAATACTCGGAATATTTGTTGGTTCTCCTGAAATATCGCCTCTGTTATTTGAAGTAATGAAATTAAACATATCATTAAAGGTATTGAGAAATTGTGGAAACCCAGAAACAGAATAATTAAAAACTTGATTTATTGAATCATTAAATTTAATTACTGGATCAGAAATCAAATCAAAATATGATTGGGTTGGTAAAAGATTATAAGCACTTTGCATATTATGGCCAAGTTCTTTGGCAAGTTCTTTATTCATTAGAATACCAACAAAAGGAGGTATCTCTTGTTTGTCTCCATGCAACAAACTAGCAATAGCTTTAGGCGTTCCAATTTGGGGAGTGGCGACCATTATAAATTGATCCACAATATTTGCCTTGCCTTGGTTGGCGAGTTCTTTGATTAAATACTTTCCGACAAGTCCCCCGTTGCTGTGCCCAATGATTGTGATTTTACCTGTTGGTGATTTTTGAGCCAGAGTGATGGCTTCATTGATGAGCTTTTTGTTTTCAAAATTATTACCAACTTTGATTATAGTATCTTCGTTTACAACTTTTGAAATATCTTTTCTCCAATCATAAGGAAATCCTTCCCATTCTTTAATTTCTCCATTCGCTACTATTGTATCCATTTTTTCTATAAATGATTTATATATGTTAAATTCAAAAGCTTCACTCATTATACTTTTTGTATAAATTCCAGAAGTTATAGAATTCCCGCCTGAATCCAACATTAATTTTTGAATATCTGCTTTGAGCAAGCTTGTTGGTGGCCATAATTGATTTTCAAAAAAAGTGCCTTGTACATATAAATCACTAGCCATAAATCCCGGCAAAAACAAAACATTTGAACAACATTCTGGTGTTGAAGGTGGTGGTGGAGTTGTGCCGGGCGGTTCAGTTAAAAAAGGAATATAATCAACATTTGAGCTTATTTTATCCCCAGTGCCGGTTGGATTTGGGTTATACACATTGTTTGGACCGCTTGGATCACCCCACCAGTTGTTTCGGGCGTCAATTATTTGCAAAGGTTTAGTTTGCCACCACCAGCCCAAATCAATACCGCTTTCATTATAAATTGCCAAGCCAGTATTGTTATGGATGGCAGATTGAGAAATAGTTATATTTCCCCCACGAGACCAGATGCCATAATCCCCGTTAGTTAACTCACTGTGACTAATGGTGGTAGTGCCGGCATCTTGAAAAATATCTGTTGTTGAATTATGTTCAAAGACAGAATTTGAAACCAAAAAAATAGCACCCCTTTGATATATGGCAGCGGCTATATTTAAGTATTCGCCGTTGTAGTTCCAGCCACCATAACTCACAACAACATTATCAAATTCAACATTTCCTTTTTCAATAAAGATGGAACTCCAATTTTTGGGGGCAGGTATTGAAACATTACCATTGCCGTTTGTATCTCCTCCGACAGAATCATCTCGGAGAGAAGTTATGTATATTTTTTTGTCTTTTGTTCCTTTGGCAATCAAGTTTCCATTTACCGTAATGGAACCAGAAGAATAATAGTCGCTCATTTTTAATATAGTGCCTGGCTCAATAGTGAGAGTTCCATTTATAGTTAAGGAACCTATAATAAAAGGCAAATCATTTCCTGAAAGAGTTGTGTTATTTGTTATAATTCCATTCATTTCAAATCCTCTGTTTGTTTTATCACCACTTGTATTACCGCTATGGGTGAAATTTTTAGAAGCGTCAATATAAGCAGTTCTGCCATTACCTAAAAAAGAATTGTTTGTGAGAGTCAGAGGTTCCGGACTTATAGCATAAACTCCGTAACCTCTACTGTATCCCGTGCTGTCGTCGTTGTTTTTAATTATATTGTTTGAAATGTTAGCCGCGCCAGAATCAATGCGAATTCCAACAACATTGTTATCTATAACAGAGTCGCTTACAGAAAGAGTTCCGCTTTTGTTATAAATTCCAGAACCGACAGACATTAAACCACCTCCTCCATTGTTTATAATTTTAAAATTGTCGTGTATGTTTGAGTTTTTAATATCAACAACACCCCCGTCATTTTCAATACCAACAAAATTACCAAAACCATCTCCTCCATAACCAGCATACGAAATATCAACAAAATCAAAATCTCCTTCCGAACCTTGCTTGAAATACAAACCTTGCCAACCATTAATCTCGCCATTTTGAGAAGTGAAAATAATTGGTGATTCACTTGTACCGTGGGCTACGAGTTTTCCGTAAATACTGGGACCACCATACCATGTTGATTTGGCTTTTATTATTGTTCCCGGTTCAATAGTTAGAGTCGTTCCCGAAGCCACAGAAAAGCTAGTGTCAATAACATACACATTAGGAGGTGACCATGTTGTGTCGGAAGAAATTGGACCGGAAACAATTACATCAGCAGAAACAAAGTTAGGCAGAAAAAGAAAAACAAAAATTATAAAAATTATTTTTTTCATACTTCTTAACTCATTTTATTATTGGCAATTCAATGATAAATGTGGTGCCTTTGCCGACGCCTTCGGATAAAACTTTTATATCACCACCCTGAGCCCCCGTCATTTTTTTAGCTATGTACAAACCCAAACCCGTACCTGTAACATTAGTTTTACTGGCGTCTTTGGTGCGAGAAAATTTATTAAATAATTTATTTATTTCATTTGGATCGATCCCCACTCCACTATCTTTGACCGCTATTTTTGCCTTTTCTCCATCAACAGACACAGAAATATTTATGCTTCCGTGAACAGTATACTTAATAGCATTGTCAACAATATTTCCAACGACTTGTTTTATTTTACCCCTATCAGCATTAACTTTTATTTCTTCAATCGGCATTTTAATTTCAAGAGAAAGCCCAGCCTTATAAATATTTGGTTTGATTTCGTTGAGCACTTCTTTTACTAATTCTGTTAAATTAAAAATACTTTTTTCATAAACCATTTTACCCTGTTCAATGCGCGAAATGTTCAAAAAATCGGCTACTATGTTTATTAAATTCTGACAAGATTTCATAATAGTTTGGATTGAATCGGTGGCCTTTTGAGGTAAAACTCCAAAATCACCCTCTAAAAGCATTGAAGAATAACCCTTTATCGCCGTCAAAGGTGCTCTAATCTGGTGAGTGGCCAAAGATAAAAATTCCGATTTCAACTGGTCCAACTCCTTCAACTTCTCATTGGCCTCCCCCAACTCCTTGGCCATTTTTTCAATTTTTTCTCTCTGCTCCACTTCTTTTTTGACAGAGCGAACTAACAAAATACCCACTATCAAAAATAAAATAAGAGTCAGCGCCACAACAATCCGCACAATTTCAATTGTATCTAGGAAGAGAACAGCACAAAGTGCAATCCATAAAGCCACCACTAGTGCCTGAGTACCTATGAGTTTGATATTAAAGGTTTTGAATTTGACGATTGAGTATACTAAAAACCCAATAAATAATGGCATAGTTAAAAGTCCTATCTGTGCATATCTCCAATCTTCGGTAAAGCTACTTATAATATTTCCTGATGAGAAAGATAATAAAAGCAATATTATACCAGTAGTTAACAATGTTATTTGTTGTCTAACTGTGCTTGTTTTTGTTTTTATAAACTCTTTTACTGAAAAGAAAATAATCCAAATGGTATATATAATTTCTATCCCATATGTATAATAAAGAGCAACAAAACCCTCTTCACTTAAACATGTATTCAAATTAAAACCCCATAAACTATATTTAGTTGGAACAAAAACAACAACAGGGAGATAAACTAATGAAATTAATAGTTTTTTCTTAAAAGATATATCTTCTTTTTTTATTAATATGTTGATTAAGTAAAGGGCACTTATATAAATAATCGGTTCAAACAAAATTTGGAGTGACCACACAAACATAATAACATCGCTTCTATTGCTAGCCCAAAAAATTGAATCCAAAAAAACCCACAAAGAAAATGCCACAGTTAAACAAAATAATATTCTATTTGCTAACCCCTTGCGATTATTGAATAATATAAAAAAACTAAGTATAAGTGAAATAATTGTAATGGGTATGTGAGAATAATGCACTAAGGGTGCCACATTACTAGAAAACAAAAGATAAGTGGGACTTTCAAAATCGCACAGAGTAATGTTTGAAAAAATAGAACTAATTAAAGGCATTACATTTATAATATTATTAAATATGATATTATTATACAATAATATCATGCTACGAATTAAAACAAAACTCGCTTCGAGCGATATAGATGGAATTGGTCTTTTTGCGGAAGAGTTTATACCTGCTGGGGCAACAACATGGCAATATGATCCAGAATTTGATACTGCATTTAGTGAAGATATAATTAATCGAATTCCCAAACATGTACAGAAGCAATTTATGAAGTATTCATATTTTGATCATGATTTAAAAAAATACATACTTTGTTCTGACGATCAGCGTTTTATTAATCACTCAAATAACCCTAATATAATATCAACACCATCAAAAGACATTGCTCTTAGAGACATAAATAAAGGTGAGGAACTTCTGTGTGATTATGCTCACTATGAACACGATTGGTTTGAAAGAAGGGATCTTAAAAGAGAAACTTTTAAATAATTTTTTTCTTGAAAAAGACAGGGCGGTAAAGCAACAGAGTGATGATTCCATTTATAATTAAAAGATAAATTGGATAAAAAGAGATAGCAAAAATCCATCTTTCTACTGCAAAAATATTAAATATTCCAGCCAGAGATTCCAGTGTCCACGCTATTTTATCCTCACTTTCCGGTCGCAAATATGATTTTTTGATAGTTGGAACTAGACCTATAAAATCTAGAAATATATTTATAAGAAGAACTAAAAGCGCCGAATGAGAAAAATACCAAATAGACACGCTTATTAACGCCACAGCAAAACACCATTTATCCAATTTCTCCCACTTCCCTTCCCCATATTTTAGTGAAAGAACGGCAATAATAAAAGGACCCAATACATAACTTATGGCTACCCATATTGTTGCTCTGGCTCCGCCAGCATAATAACTGGAAGCAATCATCAAACCGATAAGAGTTAAAATCCACCAAGTGGCTCTATTAGGTTTAGTTTTTCCGAAAAGAGTTGTAAAAATATATAAAGTGTAGGCACTAAATGATAAAATGCCAGCCAAAATTCCCAGTATTTCTGAAGAGATCATGGAGTTTTTTCAATAATAGGATAATCTTTAATTATGATTGTTCTATAAAATGTAAAAGCAATTGATAAACTAATCAAAATAAACATTACAATTATCAAAATCTTTGATTTCTTATCCATTTTTTGTTGTTGATTCTCCATATTTTGTACCTCTTTTAATAAAATTATGTTCCATCTCTTTTAATTCAAATTTTTCTTTGAAATAATTTAAAATAAATTCTGAATCCATACCATTTTTGCAAGAGTAGACATCAGTGCTTAAAAAACCATTGGCGGGAAAAGTGTGAATACTTATGTGGCTCTCGGCTATAACTACAAATCCGCTCCAACCACCCGGATCTTTTTTGTTATTTTCGGGAGCGTAATAAACACTTGGCTCTGCCAATTTATGCATTTCTAATTTTTCAGGCAGTTCGTTTAAACACTCCAAAACGAGTTCCTTATTATTAAGCTTTTCATAAGAGCCACCATACCCATCAATCATTATGTGTTCTCCAAAGTGCATAATAAAATTATACACTAAAAAATATTTTAATAATAAAACTTTTGTTGATAAAAATAAGATTATTTTTTACGCGCAAATTCTTTGGCTAATTCAATTTTATCTATATTGTTCATAAGTTAGTGAATTATACCAGATTTAACTTCTGTTTTTTGTGAATTTGACAAAATAACATAGACAGGGTAGATTGGAGGTAGAAGTCGAGAAAAATCGTTTTCTTGATAAGTACGTTCACAACAGAAAAGGAGTTAAGTCAATGAAACAATCACTCTCACCACTTTTTGTGGTACCGTGTGTGATTCTTAATCACAAGACCACATTCCACAAAATTAACGAAAAGATTGTAGTAGAAGCGCCAGGAAAGTTGATTCGTCAACTTATTGAATTGTGCGATGGTACACGGATTCTTCGTGAAATCATCGACACTCTGAAAGACGATTGGGATAAACATGATGTTTATGGTTTGATTTCTGAACTGTGTCGTCATGGTATAGTAGCAGATAGTCGCACTTTGAGCGAAACAATCTGGCCTATGATTGAAAACCCATCCCATTTTCCGTCATTGCTTTCCAGTACCGATGTGGCAGCGTTGGCAGAAAAAGCTAAGCAACGCCACAAAAACGGCCCACCAGAGGAAATTTACAAGGTACAACTTTCCGCTTTTGGGCAACTTCTTGAAAAGCGCCGATCGGTTCGTTCTTTTTCCGGTGAAGTTATTGACCTCCAAAGTATTATACAAATACTTTGGGCGGCATACGGTGAAGTAAACGCTCCAACGAAAAACTTTAGCCGTCGAACTGTGCCATCTGCTGGTGCGCTCTATCCCCTTATGATTTCCATTATTCTATTTGAGAAGACGGGAAATCTTCAACCTGGCATCTATCAAGTGTGGATGGGTAAACCGCAAACGGTGGGGTTCAAATATGTATCAGCAGACATCATGCGTTTCGTTCGCTCCTTTGCGGATCCGCTTATGTTTAACGACTCGCATGGGGTTGTCGTTATAAGTGGTAACTTCTGCACAACAGGAGAAAAGTACGGAAATCGGAGCACACTTTTTACGGTGCTTGAAGCTGGTTATGCCGCGCAGAATGTCCATTTAGCGGCACTGGAACTTAAAGTGGCAACAGTTGAAATAGGCGGCTTTATTGACCAACTACTCACTGAAACTCTTGTTTTGCCGAGACACTTCCGACCACTGACAACCATAATCTTTGGACGAGAAAAGGGTGCGGATGAATCTGTGCAAGTGTCTAAGCCAAAGATTGAAACATACTGGGCGGTTCCTCTGGCTGGTAAGTATCGATTGCCATTTACTATGGCATTCGCACGCGTGTCCTCAAAAACAAATAAGGATTGGTCGTGCGGAAGAGCGGTTTTGCCTAGACTTGCATATATCAAAGCAGTTGCCGAATCAAAAGAATGGGCTGCTTGTGGGTGCATTCCTGACACTCTGATTCAAGCCAGATTCTCTGATCTTGATGTTGCGATTGACCCGAGAACAATAATCAGGTTCCGTCCAGTGCAGTATCGCTTGAATGGATTCCCGTTCAAACCATTTGATGATAGAAAAAAATACGCCTGGGCTGAGGGGATTGATGAGTTACAAGGATCAAAAACTTTGGTACTTGCGGACTGTGTCTACTTTCCGTACTATCCAAAGACGCCATGGTACGCGCACGCGAACTCCTCTGGTGTAGCGGCACATCCAGAGAGACAGCAGGCAATCAAAAATGGTGTTCTTGAACTTGTTGAGAGAGACTCGTTCATGATTGCATATTTGGCGAAACTCACTTTTCCAACTGTTTCCGAAAAAAGCTTGCCCGAGAAAATTCAGGAGCGGATTAGTAGCCTTCGGAAAAATGGGTTTAAGGTGTGGATTAAGGACTATTCTCTTGATCTTGCCCCTGTTGTGTTTGTCTTCGCTCAAAACGAAGAGCTCGTATTCACAACATGTGCTGGGTGTTCCGACTTCAATACTGAGGAAGCACTTGACCATGCCCTCATGGAAGTCGAATCGTCAGTTCTGTACCGCCTTGCAAACGGCCCACTCAAGCCGATTAAACTGTCAAAAGTTCAGTTCCCGAGTGATCATGGGAGACTTTACGAGCAGAGACAGTTCTTCCAAAAAGCCGATTTCTTAGTACGTAGTCGAAATTTGATTGCATTTCGAGAGGTTGGTAAGGATGTAGCACAATCGTGGCAAGAATTGCTTGATCGATTTGTGGCAAAAAAGTGGTCTCTCATTACAGTTCCGTTAAATCTTACTAAAGAGCTTGGTGGGAACGACGGATTACACATTGTTCGTTCCATAGTACCAGGAATGGTGCCAATCAGTTTCGGTAACCGAGAAGAACCGTGCGGCATGGAGCGGATACATGTGGTGGCAAAGGAAATAGGCGGGATTTCGGTTTCGTATCGAGACATGCCAAAATTTCCACATCCCTATACATAAAACGCGAGGGTGGGAGTGCAACTATGTGCTTTCACTCTTTTTTTTGCTAATATTTCAATATGGTCAATATTGTAAAAATAAACTTCTGTTTTCCTAGAACCGTTACGAGAAATAAAAAAGTGTTTATCGATGCTCTTATTCATGATATTAAACCAGATAAAAAAGTGGGATATGCTGGTTATCTTAAGAAAGCATATTTACATAAGCATCTCTCGGGCTACTTCGATAGTAAAAATATAAATACATACAAGCCATTACTAGCTGGTGACAAAAATAAAATTGAGAAAATTATTCAATTAGTAGCACAAAAATGTTTTAAACAATTATCGCCATCTCCTCTTTTTGTTTTTGTTTTTCCTTGGCTTGATGCAAAATATGATAAAGCCTTTGGTGGCGTAAACGGTTTTGCTTCATACGCAAATACTATTCATATATTTATTTCATCAACAAAATTTTCTTATCAATCATTAAAAGAAACTGTTGCACATGAGTTTAATCACGCTGTATTTTTTTATTATCGCCAATCATCCTTAGAATTAACACTTCTTGAGACTTTTATTTTTGAAGGTCTTGCTGAAAATTTTAGAGAAGAAACTGTGGGAGGAAAGTCTTCTCCGTGGTCTCAAGCGCTTAGTAAGAAGCAGTGCGATTTGGCCCTTCTTTCGTTAAAACACCTGGTGCATTCTAGAAAACATAGTTTGTATCAGAATGTCTTTTTTGGAGGAAGAAAATATAAAAAATGGACTGGTTTTTCGATTGGCTACAGAATAGTTAAATCATTCCGTAAAACTTATCCCGATAAATCCTGGGAGGAAATTATGAAAATGGAACCGAAGACTATTTTTGCAATGTCTTCTTTTACAAAGAAGTAGAGGTGCAACGAAAAATACTCGTTACACCTCTGGGGTATGCAAGGTTACTTGCACTTGGTGCATCTCCCGCACCCACAGCGACAACCGTTGCTTGCGGACTCGCCTGACCGACGAATCTTTGGCTTCACCGCAACCTTCAAGGAGAACTTCCTGGGCTGAGGGGGGTTTTGCATGGTTTACCTCCCAATTGAGCTCCCATGAGAGCCATAGTAAGCCAAACATCAGCTTCCGCATTTAGGATATCAA
>ERZ1292640.488-Hain-H43-02um-R1-488-length-32138-cov-55_pt1 | contig 32138 bp, 40 predicted proteins | sample MGYA00564404_ERZ1292640 | MGnify/ENA primary metagenome ERZ1292640 (study PRJEB36523, sample SAMEA6512636) | groundwater metagenome | collected 2019-01-08 | study: AquaDiva: Metagenomics assemblies of 32 groundwater samples | reverse complement strand
GAGCTGTTTCTTTCTCTATTTTTGGATGCGTTTGTTTGATAGAATTTTCTAAATAAATTTCCAAGTTCTTCTTTTGGAATTCCACATCCATTGTCTTTGACAGATATTATGACCGTATTGTCTTGCAATTCAACACTGATTTTTATTGTTCCAGTGTCTTTTGGTACAAAGTCTATTGCATTTTTGATTAAATTGATTAAAACCTGTTCTATTCTGTGTACATCCACATTGACAAGTATGTCTCTTGTAACAGAATTACAAATCTCAACTCCACGCTTTTCTGCAAGAGGCTGTGTTATTGTCACTGCAGTGTCAATTATTTCGCTAAGACAGAAAGATTGCAAGTTGAGCGTGATTTTCCCAAGTTCAGCCTTGTGGATATCTAGCATGTCTTGAATTAAGATTAGCATTGATTCTGTGCCTGAAATGACTATCTTCATTTTTTCTTTTTGAATACTAGTTAGTTCTCCAAATCTTCCATCCAAAAGCATCTTTGAGTAAGAACTGATAGGTACCAGAGGATTTTTTAGCTCATGGGCAATCATTGCAGCAAATTCATCTTTTGCCTTGTCAATTTTTGCAAGTTCCTCTTTTTCATTTTGTATTATTGTTTTGGCATATCGGAATTTTTTAAACGCAACAAGTAATGCGTTAGTTAGTATTATGTGGATAATTGTAAATGCGATACTAATAGTCATAAGATCTGCTTTTGTATTGGTGCGTTCACCAAAGACTTGTACATCATAGATCAGATACAATGAACCTAAAATCAAGATAGAGCCACCTATCATTATTCCAACAAATATTAAATTCATTAGTGATGGAGAGGAATCCAAAATACTATGGAATATAACGAAAAAAGAAGTACTATGAATTTTTGTAATTCTTTCTTTTTGTGTAATAGTTTTGTTATGTCTCATTTTTTTGAAGACAAACAATAATGTGTTAGTTAGTATTATGTGAATCATTGTAAATGTGATACTGACCATCATAAGATCTGTTTTTGTAATTAGACGTTCACCTAAAATTTGTACATCATAGATTAGATATAGTGCACCTAAAATCAAAATGGACCCACCTATCATGATTCCAATAAATATCAAATTCAAAAGAGGTGTAGGAGAATCTAATAATTTGTTGACAACTCTAGATGACATTATTTTTGCCCTCCTGTTCTAAAGTTATTCATATTTCACATACCGCCTTATCATTAGCATTACCATCATACAGATGAGTTATTGCAGAAATGTCGCAATTGGAAATAAAAGGATAATTAGTTTCAATAGTAGAATGCATCAAGTCATATGGATCAGAAGAATGAATTAATCCCACTGCATGACCAAACTCATGTCGTGTGATTGTCTCCAATTCTGCGGAACTTAGTTGATCTGCCTTGTAGATAGTTATTGTAGATTTGAGAATCTGATTGTTTTCTACAACAGATCTGGTAAAACCTGAATATCCGTCAGGGCTCTCCAAAGTTGAAAGTATTATTGTAATGTCTCCATTTGTGGAACCTTCATTTATCGAAAAACTAGTAGGAATTGTAAATTTTGTTGGAGTTTGTGATGCTTGTTTTAATGCACCGCCCCATCCAAGAAAATAAGTAGATTGTGAGCCTGATATTGCTTTGTGAAATAGAGAATCATCAAGGGAAACCGTTTTTTCAGATAAAATTGCATCCCTAATAATTTGGACCTTATCATTGTCTATGACAGTTGGATTTACTATATCGATATACAATGTTCTTTCTTTAGGAATATCCCAACTGTGAAATGTGTCTATTGTATCCCCTTTAAGATTTTGAATGACATATCCACTTTTCATTACATCGTTATCATTTACAAAACTAGAAGTCAAGTCACTAGAAAATACTGACACTAATAATATAGGAACAATAATTAGAATGCCTAAAAATGTACGACGTCTATGCTTTCTGGATATTAGAGTATTCTGATATGTTGAATTTGTTTTAGATTCATGTGAGTACCTTTGTTGCTCTAATTTTTGTAAAGGTTGATGTGCTATTTGGAATGATTGTTTTAATCTAATATTCATGTCTTGAAGAAGTACTCGCTGTGATTCCAGATCAAATACTTGTTCTGATTTCAATTTACAACCTCCAATTGTGTAATTCTATTTAATGCCATGATGATTTCTTCAATTTCAAATGGCTTGTGTATTATCATATTTGCACCAAGGGACATCAGTCTATCATGGGTCTCTTGAGTTAGATCAGCAGTTACCATGATAATTCTGGCGTTTGGATCAAATTGTTTTATTTTCTCCAAACCATAAAATCCGTCATAATCTGGCATTATTACATCCAAAAAGACAATATCTGGTTTGGTCTTTTGGTATAGTTCTACAACAGATTTTCCATCATGACCTACTCCAAGTGTGGCAATTCCATGTATTTGCAAATACTCTCTAAATACAGTGGTTATTCCTTTATCATCGTCAATTATTATTGCAGTTATTTGTGAAGAAAATATCTGACTCATATCAATATCCACCCAGGCTAATTTTTTTCCAGCCAAGAATTTTTCTAATTTTATTGTAATTTGCTTCAATGATTCGTTGTTCATCATCATATGAAATAATTTCAGGGACTAACATATGATATTCATAAATTTCAGGATCTTTTACGCTCCTATTTTTCATAAAAGTAATTGCTTGGATTGTGGCTTTGTGAATCAGTTCAGATGTTGATTCTCCACACATTACTGCGTATGATTCTATGGCTACAGACTCTTTTTCAGAGAATTCGATGCATATTGTAGACATGAATAGTATTACGCATGATGATATATCAAGAGGTGGATTTTTCTGCAACCATATTAGAAAAATATGATGATTGTGGTGCTGTGCCATGCAGTGCACTACAAGTATATCAATAAGAGATGCATATAGTATGACTATGATAAAAATGAGAAAAGCATCAAGTGATAGTGTTACTTTCCGATTAAACTCCTCAGTATTACATAAATTATCGACTCGTGCAGATTTACAGAAAACTAGCCTTAATGTGCTTGTCAATCAAGTATTGTGTAACTATATTGAATGGGATGCAGATTCTATCAAAGCAGGGTGGATACCGACACAACGTATAGTTTTAACAAAATTAATTGATGCACTTGATGAAAAAGTTATTTCAGAAATTGCTGAGCAATCAGCCAAGTCTAGCGGAAAAGATTCCATACTGTACATGTATGGAAAATACAATCTTGAAAACTTGTTGAAAAATATTCGAGCTAAATCACAGAGATCAGGATTTAGCATCAAAGAATATGAAGAAAATCAAAACATGGAAATTGTAATACAACATGATCTTGGTTGGAAATGGTCGATATTTTTCAAGTTCTACTATCAAGAGATTTTACATGAGATAAATCAGCGAGTCATTTTTGATTACACTGATACTTCACTAGTAATTAATTTGGTGAACGAGAAATAAAAAATATAGAAATATATAAAATCATAAATATTTTTGCGTGTATAATTATATTTGTAGGATCACTAGTTGTAGTTTCTTGGTTATTTGATATAGATGCTCCAAAGTCATTTTGGTTTGGAGAAGCGACAATGAAATTCGGTGCTGCACTTTCATTTGTTTGTGTAGGTATTTCGCTTCTTTTAGTTACAAAAATGAGGAAAGGTAAAATTGTATTTGGACAGATAGGGTTACCAATTTTAGGGTTAATCATAATTATGTTTCTTAGTGTAAATACAATCTCTGTAATTATAGGTACAAATATTAGCTTGACGATGTTATTTGAGGACAGTTCTATTTCTACAATTAACACAATCTCTCCAAGTAGACCATCTATAGGAGCGTTAGTAAGTTTCACCATAATTGTAATAGCGCTAATGTTAATACTGGTAAATTTTGCCAGATGGAGAAAATTAGTAAGTGGTATTGGAATTACAGTTGGAATAATTGGCGGTATAGCACTAGCAGGTTATGCATTTAACTTGCCTTTTCTTTATTGGGATTTTGAAAATGCATCCAATGCAATGGCGCTTCACACAGTCATTTTGTTTCTCATTACAGGGATCTCATTGATACTCATAGGTAATGATAAAAATAATCCAGCGATTACAGGTTCATATCAAATAAAAACAAGACTGATTTCGTTATTTTTAACAATTTCCATAATTCCAATTATCTTTCTTGGAATCATAACTTATCTTCTAATTCGAGATTTTGAAGTGATTAGAACCTTTGGATATGGATTTGCTATGATTAGTGTTATTGCTACTATTACTACAGGATTCTTTGTATATGTGATTACAAGACAAATTGTCAGACCAATAACTAATCTAAGAGATACTGCACTTGCCATAACAAATGGTAATCTTGATGTTAAAGCAGAGATAAGCACATCTGATGAGATAGGACAGCTATCAAAAACATTCAACGACATGATCGATAGTATTAAGATGACCGCCACATTACAGTTAGAAACAGAAAAATTAAAACAAGTAGACAAAGATAAAGAGGAATTTGCTGCAATGATTTCTCATGAATTGAAAACACCGCTAATACCAATCAGCGGTTATGCTGAATTATTTTTGGATGGATCCTTAGGAAATATCACTGAGATACAAAGAGAGAAAATGCAAGTAATGTATGAAAACTCAATTCGATTAACAACTCTGATTCAAGACATACTAGACGCCAGAAAAATAGAATTGAAAAGACTAAATCTGGACATACAAGTTGAGTCAATCAAAGAAATTGCTAAAAGATGTATCGACATATTCAGACCAATAGCTGAATCAAAAGGCATTAGACTAGTAGATGAGACACAAGATATTACGATAAAATGTGATCCAGATAGAATATTACAAGTATTAAATAACGTAGTAAGTAATGCCATGAAATTTGTTCCAGCACAAGATGGTACAATATTGATAAATAGCAGAAACGATAAGGACACAGTTATGATAAGTATAAAAGATAATGGAGTTGGAATTCCAAAATCAAAACAAGAAGATTTGTTTAAAAAATTTTATCAGGTTGATAAATCATTGACTAGAAAATCTGGCGGTACGGGTTTAGGTCTTGCTATAAGCAGAGGAATAATCGAAGCACATGGAGGAAAAATTTGGGTTGAGAGTGAAGAAAATCAGGGAACAACAGTTCATTTTACAATACAAAAAGGAGACGGTAAATGAAAAACATATTGATTATAGATGACAATAAAGACATAACTGGATTATTTAAGACAATATTAGAATCTGCGGGACATAAATGTACTGCAGTGCATGATGGAAAAAAAGGAGTGGAAATGTTACATACAAAATCTTTTGATTTGACACTTTTGGATCTTGCCATGCCAGGTATGAGTGGTACTGATGTACTAGATGTAGTGAAAAAGGAGCCTAATCTAAAATCTAGCAAAATACTAATAATTACAGCTTCTTCTCCTACTGATGCAGAGATGGAAAGAATTAGAAATACATATAAAATTTTAGACATAGTAAAAAAACCAATTAACAAAGCAAAACTTCTTCAGACAATAGAACAGTATTAGATAATTATCACATAAATCACTACAGATCCTGAAGATCTGATGTATCTTACAATGAGACTCTAATTATTCATACATATCTCAATACGATATAGATTATTAATACAAAGCATTAAACAAATAATGCGATAATCATGCAGATTAAGATGAATCTTGTCATTTATTCCACAATATTCTTACTGTCTTTTTCATTATTATCTCAAAATTCTTTTGCAGTAGAAGAGACTGGAGATATGAATCTTTTATTAAAATATGAAAATGAAAATAAAGCCAGCATTGACTCAACAATACTAAAAATATACAAAGATTCAGAGAAAATACCTTTAAGAGAAATTCCGGTACAGAGCAATCCCATAAGCATAACAGGTCTTCCGCTTGAACACAAATACAAAATTGAAGTCTATTATAATGATCACTTTCAAAGTGTAAATTATTATGATCTGAAAAAAACAAATAACAATTTTGAGATGACAATAAAATTACCAGGCGGGATTAAACTTGGAGTATTTTACAAGGATGGACAAACACCAATCCCAAAAGCAAGCATATTTTTTAAAACAATGAATGGAAAAACAGTGAATTTTGATGAGACTGACTTTAATGGAGATACCATACGCTTTTGGCTCCCACAAACTATCGGCAATGATTATTACAATGTAGATGTTGTAATTGATCCTGCATTAAAATTCACATATACTCCACTTAAAATACAATCTTCACTTTCACAAGACATCAAAATTGTAACAGAGTGGCCCAAAATCATAGATTCCGCAATATCAATACAGGTGTACAAAGATGAAAAAACAAAGGTATCAAAATCAGATGGTAACTTTATAGTACAAATTAACGATAAAAAGAAAACAAAAATGACGGAATCTCCAGTTTCATACAAGGGAGATGCCGTTATATCCAATATCCCTGTTGGAACGTATGCATTTCACATAGTCTCAAAAGATGACGGTAAAGTCATAGCATCAAAAAAAGTCACACTTTCTGGAAGTCATGAACCTATCAAGATATTCATAAACAATCCACAACTAAATTTTGATGCATTATATTGTAATTGTATTGCATTTAGATTGGACGATATACAAGATTATTTTTTGAGTAATGCCCAAATTCAGATGATGAAGTTATCGGGTGAAATGGATGCAGGCCTCACAGTTGGAATAATTGGAGGGATAACTGGAAAAGACCCAAAACTAGTCGAAGTAATAAAAGAGCAATTACAAACAAATCCTCGATTTGAGATTGCAAGTCATAGTTGGAGCCATAAAATAGTTACTAGTCTTTCTCTGGAAAAAGAAGAAAAAGACATTAAGGATACAGATGATAAAATCTACGAGTTATTTCAAGTAAAACCGCAAGTATTTATTCCGCCAGAAAATATTTTCGACAACAATACAATTACTCTCTTAAAAAAATACAATTATAATCACATTAGTGCATCGGTTTCAACTGAGATTCCACCAAAATTTGTAAAATCTGATTTTTATCATTTTAATTCAGCAGCGTCTACTTCAAGATTAGATCCTGCCACAGGGTATTGGAAGCATATGTCAAAGGATCAAATCATGGAGCAAATAGATGACAGTCTATTTGATTATGGATATGCAGTAGTAATGGTGCATCCGTATGAATTTTCAAATTATGTCAATGGTTTTTATGTAAATGAAGCAAATCAGACAAAATTTACTGAACTAAAAAGCATAATCTCAGATCTAAAGTCAAAAGGATATCTCTTAACACCTATAGGAAAAATTGACAAATATGATTCTGAAACATTCCAAAATAGTGTCAAAAATCAAACTGGTGCAGAAAACATAAAACCAAATTGTAACTGTATTGCATTTAAGATAGATAACGTACAGGACTTTTGGCTAAATGACGTTCAAAATAATCTGATCAGCACATTTTCTAATAACAAACTTCCAGTCACAATAAGTATATTGGGTAAATTTTTCGGCACTGATCCTAAAGTTGTTGATTTTTTAAAACAGCAAATGCAAAATGAGAACAATCAACTCTCAGTAGCAATTAGAGGATGGGAGAACGTTGACCATTCTGTATACGGTGTAGAAGAACAATCATCTAGCATCCAACAAACAAACAAGCAGATAACTAAAATTTTAGGAGTTGATTCAACCATATTTTCACCACCATTTGGCAAGTTCAATAATAGCACACTAGATGCATTAAAACAAAATAACATGTCATATATCAGCGCAATGACTAAAACAGACACGCCAAATTTCAAGTCAAATCCAATTCATATTCCTGAAACAGCATACATGCCAAATTTACTAGATGATGATCCATTCCTTAAAGGAACAGTTGTTGAAAAAATGTTGGCAAAAATACAAACCCAACAAAAACAGTACGGATATGCACTAGTAAGTATGCAGCCTTCTGACTTTGCAGTAAGAGATGGTGAATTTAAAAACCAAGTAAATGAAGAACGTATGCAATTATTTAATGATCTAGTCACTCATCTCAAAGAAAACAACATCAAAATTGTGTCCCTATCAGACATTCCTCAAGAAGCATTATTTGAAAAATATCCTGTATGGATTAAGCAAATTTATGTTTGGCATGAACAGGGGAAGATGACAGATATAGAACTAGATAATGCAATTAATAACCTCATATCAAGAATGATCATCACAACACGCTAGTTTTAGGTTAAACATCTAGTGAAAAATAAAATAATCACATATTGATTGCTTTATAGTTTGGACTAGATTTCCACCTGCATTCATCAAATTTGAATTTATTTTCACATTTTAAACAAAGATAATCAGTTGAAATTTCTGAACAAAACCCCTTACAATTATTGCAGATGTAGTGATTTTGCATCACTCTGTAATCTACACCTAATGCCTTTATCTCCTTGTTGCAACTAGGGCATATATCATTTGTATACGTATTTTCTTCAGAAATATTCCCACAGTCATAATGTTCGATTAGTTTGCCTAATCTAAAATTTGAACTCTTACAAGAAGGACAATAAAACGTCTGAGTTATTTTTACAGAATCACATTGATTACAAGCAATTTCTTTTTTATCATCAATGTGGATTATCTTTCCTTTATCTTCTAGTTCTTTTAGATGGGAAGAGATAGATTCTCCAGAAAATCCAATTAATTGCTCTATCAAATTTAAACTAATTTGCTTTGAAGAATTTATTATAAAATCAATCTGATCATTGATTTTTTTTTGATCTTCTTGTTTTTCTTGGTTTAGTGTTTTGAGTTGTTCAGATTCTTTTTCAAAAAAAGACTGCTCTTTTTCAATAGTCTCAAAAATAGATTTAAGATTTTCAAAACGAATTGGTTTTTCTAAATATTGGTACACTCCTAACCGAATTAGTTCTTTAATTCCTTCATCGTCTTTTTCAGTAGCAGTTTCCAGGACAACTCGTGCATTTGGTTGAACTTCAAGCATTTGGGTTAGAATTGATCGAGCATCCATATCCGGAAGCATATAATCAAGTAAAACTATTGGGTGTTTTTCCATAATCACAAGTCCTTTGAATGTTTCAATAGCAGTAGAACCATTAATACAAGTGTGAATTTGTGTATAACCTAATTTTTCCAGATAATTTTTTAACAACATGCCTATTGCAGGGCTGTCCTCAACAATCAAAACATCGTCTTTTGAACTCATTAGTGATCACTACGTTTAAGGTAGAATAAAAATTCCATGCCTAATAACAATAATTCATTCAATTTAATCAAAGCAAGTCACAAAAAGTATTCATGAATTAATCAAATCTTTAGTATAATGATGATAGATAAATCTCAATTAATTTTCAGTATTAATAATACTCTTGGAAATTCTAAATCATCAAAAACAATACATGTTTTTAATTTGAGAGTATCAGAAAAGTCACCATCTATAATGTTGTACAAAAGACTAAATGTCTCAAAAAAATTCAACAGTTATTGATTCATGCTCCATCTTTGGCAATAGGTGCAGGAATTGCATCAGTTGCAATAATTGCAGTATTTTTAGCATTTGGTACATTTAACGATAAATCAGAGCTGGCAGTAGTGCCAACACCTAAAATTCAGGAGATTGGCCCTACAAAAATTACAGCAGCCACATTTATGGAAAATGGCTCACCAATTCTGGGTGATCCTAATGCACCAATAACGTTGGTGGAATTTGGTGATTATCAGTGTTTTTTCTGCAACAAGTTCTTTCATGATACAGAAGATTCTCTTTTGAAAAACTATGTAGAAACAGGCAAAGTCAAAGTGATTTTTAAGGACTTTACAATTATTGGTGCAGATTCAATTGCTGCTGCAAATGCGGCTCATTGTGCATCTGATCAAGGAAAGTTTTGGGAATATCACGATACATTGTATAATCATTGGACAGGTGAAAATAACGGATGGGCATCATCAGATAACTTACTTCAATTTGCAGGAGAGTTAGGACTTGACACCAATGAATTTTCAAAATGTATGACAGACTCAAAATATGCACAAAGTATCGTAAATAGTAATCAGGACGCAAAGGATTTGGGATTGACAGGAACGCCTGCGTTTTTTATTATTGGTCCAGATAACAAAGTAACAAAGATCGGAGGAGCTCAACCGTATGATGTTTTTGAAAGAATTTTCAATTCAGAGTTGGAAAAATAGAAAAAACATAGATCAGTTAGCAAAAAGTATATAAAAAATTGTAAAAGATCCCTAAAGAGTAAGATGAGATTAGCTCAGTATCCTTATATGAGTACAGACGGAGGCAAGCTTGATGGCAGCAGGAATAGATGACATTGCAATTTACATACCAAGGCTGTACATAGATGCAGCAGATTTTGCAAAAGCCAGAGGATTAGACCCTGAAAAACTCCAAAAAGGTTTAGGAGTATCTCAGATGGCAATTGTAGATACCAATCAAGACCCCGCATGTCTTGCAGCAAATGCATGCCTTCAGATTATGCAGAAAAACAAGTTATCCCCAGAAGACATTGGAAGATTGTACATCTCCACAGAATCTTCATTTGATGAATCAAAGGCAATGAATTCTTATGTTATTGGAATGCTAGAGCAGGTTTACGGTCAAGGTGCTTTTGAGCACTGTGGAGGAGTAGAGACAAAATTTGCTTGTGTTAGTGGGTCTTATGCACTTTATGACAATACTAATTGGATTAGAGCAGGAGAAGCAGAAGGAAAACATGCACTAGTTGTAGTATCAGATATTGCAAAATATGACATGGGTACTAGTGGGGAAATGACACAAGGTGCTGGGGCAGTAGTAATGTTACTCAATGATGAACCAAGACTATTGGCATTTGATCCAAAAGTAACTGCGACGTCAATTAAAGATGAATATGATTTTTACAGACCTTTTGGAAAAGAAACACCAATTGTACACGGTCAGTACTCTAATCTTTTGTATATGATTCAGGTAAGAAAAGCACTTGAAATTTACAAGAAAAAAGCTCTGTCATCAGGATTAATGAAATTAGAACCAGGGGAGACAATACTGGATCATATGGATTATCTCAACATGCATTTACCATACAGTAACATGGGCAAAAAGGCTCTTGCATATTTGGTAAGACATGAATGGCGTCAACTTCCAAGATGGAAAAAAATAATCCAAGAAATTGGCATGTCAGAACCAGTACCAAAGGATCCACGTGGAACAATCGAATCAGTACTAGGGGATGAAGAATTTATGGCAAAAGACCATGAATTCACAAAATTATTTACAAAGACAAAAGAGTATCAAGAATTGTATGAAGCAAAACTTGCAAGTTCATTAATTGCATCAAAGATGATTGGAAATCTGTACACCGCATCACTGTATCTTGGATTTAGAAGTTGTCTTGAATTTGAGTATCAAAAGGGAGTTGATTTGAATGGAAAACGTGTTGGATTTGGCTCATATGGAAGTGGAAGTAGTGCCATGGTGTTTAGTGGTCTAATTCAACCCCAATACGAAGAAATTGTAAAAAATATGAATTTGGAGGCAGAACTTGCTCCAAGAAGAAAACTCACACTGCAAGAATATGAAATACTACATGAAAACAAACTCTCACCAGAAGAACCAATGCTTCATACAAAAAGAGAATTCATCTTAGTAGATGTCAATACCACCACTGAATCAAGAGGGGAAAGACGATACATTTTCAACGAATAAACTAATGCAAGAAGAGCCAAACCCAATCAAGGACTTTTTATTTGATTACATAAAAAAATCAGAGGAAAAGATTCAAGGACTAACATCACAGTCAAAATTTACAGAAATAATTGATGATGTTTTAGAAAATTGTTATGATATAGTAATTTCGATGGGTGAAAAAGAAGAGAGTTTAGGAATTCTTGCCACAGGGGTACTACACTACATTTTAACAAACGCACTAGTATCCAGTCAAAGAAAAATAGATTATGATGGAATACAATTAGATATCGTCATACCAAATTTAAAAACACTTGAAATTGATCCAAAAAAAACTTTGATAATATGTATTCCAAAAACTATTGATAAAAACATCATAGAGCAAAAACTAGAGCAGTTGCAAAAAATTCAACCTATCAAAGATAATATTTGGTTAGTAATTACAAGAAAATTAGATTTCCAAAACAAAACATATGTAGTTGAAAAGAAAAATGCATCATTTTCAAAAATAATTTACGATATTGCACAATTTGTAAATGTTCATGGTCAAAGTAAATTCAAAATATTACGTATTTGAAAATTAACTTAATAGGGATTTAAAATCGATATTTTTTTTGAAAATCCGATAAAGTGATGCGTCACTCATATCATCTATAAATGGAATTGAGCCCAATACAGGCATATTTGTCAAATTTTCTAAATCTCGTTTTAGTTCCTTGATTGGATATCCATTAGCATCAAAATTATTAATCACTATACCCTTAACTGGAATTTTGTACTTTTCACACATCTTACAAGTCATTATAGTGTGATTGATAGTTCCAATTTTTGTTCGGGTAACAATTATTGTAGATAATTTCATATCTTTGATCAAATTTGTTACAAAATAATCTTGAAGAATAGGAGTCATGATGCCACCCATTCCTTCAACTAGTAACATTGAATGTAGTTTTGATAATTTTTTAAAGCTGTTTAAGATCAGTTTAATGTTCGGCTTTATTTTCAAATTTTTTAACGCTGTATAGGGAGATGCGGCAATTGGGAAAAATTGTGGATTTAGTAGAATTTCAGGATCATTTACGTGTGCAGTATTTGCTAAAATTTCAACGTCTTCTGATTTGAATCCAGTTTTTTGTGCAGTTCCTGCAGCAAATGGCTTCATCACCCCCACATCAATCCCCATCTTTCGAAGAGTGACAGCAAATCCAGCAGCAACATATGTTTTTCCCACGTCAGTGTCAGTTCCTGTGATAAATAGTGAATGTAACAATAATTCATTAGAATTTTACAATCTTATGAAGATTATGAAAGACTGAATTCTAATCAATTTTTACTTTCTAAATCATAAAACGTTAATTTACACGAATTAATCTTTTTTATCTAATTGATAAGGACATTTGAATGGCCACATTTTCTACAACTCATTGTACCATTTTTTGAATATTCATGAGTGCAATTAATTTGATCACATTTCAAAATGGTGAAATTGTTTAACTTTTCAGTTTGATTATCAATTAATGATGTAATTACATTTCTCTCTAATGCATTTGTATAAAACTTGTAACAACTCGTAGAGCAAAACAGTGTGTTTTTTGCATTAAACGATTTTCTACAATTTCTGCAACTTGTAGGGGCCTTTACTTTACTCACGGTATCATTACACATCAAAAAGATATAGGTAGTCTGGAAGATTCAAAAGTTTTCTCTATCCATTTTGGCAATAATCCTTATCAAATGAAGAATCAAATTATAACCTGTTTTTTGTTTGATCGTTTCATGCGTAAAAAATTAGGTTTGAAAAATAGAATACATCATATTTTTACAAAAAACTCATTAGAATGTTTTATCGATTAATCTTTCACATGTCTAATTATGTAAATTTCACATTATTTGCATTCCATGAATATGAGAATTACAACAATCATCAGATAACTAATTTTTGATTTTAATCAGGCATGCTATTGCAAAATATAGGTAATGTAACTAAAATCATCTTATCCATTAGTATGTATTCTAGAGAAGATAACAATAATCATGCAAGAAAAAACACTGGCATTATTGAAGCAAGATATTCTCACATATTGGGAGGACTTGAAAGAAGGAGATTTTGAAGATAATGGATTCTTAAAAGAACTTAATGCTTGTATTGGATATTACAATGAGTATAAGCGGGGACAGGTAGTAAAAGCAACAGAAGAATGAAAACAGAGATATGTTTTGATTGTTATAAGATAATGGTAAAAAAAGAAGAGGGCATTAATGACAGCCACGATGTCTTTTGGATTTGTGAATCATGTGGTAAGAGAAAATACGATGATCAAATAAAGATAAACTAGCACCAGGATGATACAGTGGATTTCCTAATATACTGGGTTTAATGTAAAGTAATTATGAAATATTGCAATGATTGTTTAACTCCAATTAGTCGTAATTCATCAGAGGAGTACTGTAGTTTATGCAAAAAGGCCAGAGACGATAAAAAAATCACCAATACTACGGCATAATTTTTTTCTGAAAAATATGGTAAAACAGCACAAATGATTTCAAAAATTATTTTATAAAGCAAAAGCAATAATATGTCAGATATATTCACATCATAAAATAAACATTAGAAAAAATGGTGTATCCATATATTCAACTAGTGACAATAACAATACATGAGAAATACAAGTTCAGATAATGATGCAAATAAAGAATTTCATTATAGACCAACTATACGGGGAAACAAAACAGGCGCGGGCAATCTACCAAATGTAGAGTTGTATGATAATACATCAAATGAACAAAAAATACAAAAAAACGAAAAATTATCAGAACCATCAAAGCACATGAGCTTGATGTTTCCTTGGGATGTGTATGCTAAACTTGTAGAATATTCAAACAAAAGAGGTGTATCAATTACAGACATAACAGTTGAAGCATTAAAGCAGTATTTAATGGAAAAAACAACTCAGAATAATGAAATTGAAAAATTAAAAGAGCAGGTAACAGAGTTAGAAAAAGACCGTTCCGGAGGAGAACATGAGTTTGATAATTTAGAGAAAACGATAAAAAATATAATTCAAAAAGATTCCGAAATATAGATTTTGATGTATCAAACTCAATAAAAGAAACAGAAATTAAAATAAATTACATGCTAATTTGACGTAACAATATTGCCATTAGCATCAAGGATATTGCCACAAGATTGACATTCCCAATTAACGTCTGTATTTATTTGATCAGCATTTGTAATCTTTGAAGCATTACAGACTTTACAACGTATTGACATGTCTCTTTTTATGAATTTATGATACTATTCATAAGCCATTAAATTTTTTTCTTCAAGCATACTATGAATTTGATGAACAGAACGATGAATGTCTTTTTCAAGTTTAGCACCAACACAAACTAATTTACCTGATGCAAAAATCAGAATCACAGTTTTAGGATCCAGCATTCTATGAATTAATCCAGGAAATTGTTCTGGCTCATACATGCTTCTAGGTAATGTTCTGGCTGCTTGTTCCAAATTAACTCTACCTCCAAGATTAATTGATGAGACAATATTTTGTATTGTAACTACAGCGTCGTTTTTAATTTTGATTTTACCCTTTCTCAACATCTCTACTACTTTAGCTACTGCAGTTTCTGCCAATTCTTGTGATTTGGCACCAGTACACACCATCTTTCCTGAGCTAAAAAGCAAGGTAGCAGTTTTTGGATTTTTAAGTCTGAAAACAGCTCCCGGAAATTGTTCTGGATGATACTCTACGTCTGGAAATTTTTTAGTTATATCTACAAGATCTAATCTTTGGTCTATTGTTGCAGAAGCCACAACATTCACTATTGCAATTAAAGGTCTGGTTTGTGTCATATGGTTATTTCTCCAACCTACAAATCTGCATCTTGATCTAATCTTAAACCCTTGTATCTATTTCTTATTGTAACCTCAGTTACACTTGCGGCTTCAGCAATATCACGTTGAGTCATATTTTCACAATTTTTTACACATGACAAGTACAAGGCAGCTGCTGCAAGACCCATTGGGTCCTTACCAGCTGATTCTTCATGTTCTTGAGCAACTTTGAGTACCTTAACTGCATAACGTTTTGTTTTTTCTGTAATTCCAAGCTTGCTTGCAATTCTGGCAACACATTGAATAGGATCAACAACAGGCATTTTTAGCTCTAATTCTCTATGTAATAATCTATAACATCTTGCAATATCTTTTTTCTTAATATTACCTGCATCTGAAACATCTTTTAGGGTTCTAGGGGTTTCAGTATCTCTACATGCAGCATAAAGGGCAGATGCAATTAATGCTGAAATTGAACGTCCTCGAACCAAACCTTTCTCTAATGCTTTTCTGTAAATGTAAGCTGCTTTTTCAATTACGGCATCAGAAAGTGAAAGTTTGTCTTTTAGTCGGGTTAATTCACTTAATGCTTGTCTGAGATTTCTATCTGCAGATGCATGTACTTTACTTCGGCTATCCCATGTTCTTAGTCTTTCAATGGTGCTTTTCATAGCAGATGTAAGTGGTTTTCCAGACGAGTCTCGGTTTATTGGATTAATGATTGTTGCAAGTCCCCTGTCATGAATTGTAAGTGATGTTGGGGCACCTGTTCTGGTAGGATCCGCACCACCTTCTTTTGAAAATGATCTCCATTCAGGTCCAGAGTCTTGCAATGTTTCAGAAATAACATAGCCGCATTTTCCGCAAAATCTTTCCCCGGTTACATTATCAGTTAACATACCATTTTTTCCACAACGTCCACAAATAGTACCTGTATTGACAGTTTCTAAAACCATAAATAATACCAAATTCGGTTATTTTGCTTACTATAAGAACTGACTTATTTCATGATTTTTCATGGAAAGACTCAAAATCAAACAGGCTCAAGGCATTATAGAGATCGTTTGAAAAAGAAGAGTTTTGTTTGGCATCCAAATACACAGATGCGTGAATGGGATTCATTTAATGAAATTATCAAGGCCAAAGGAATGTGGCTCACAGATTCTGATGGGAATAGTCTTTTGGACGGAGTTGCATCAATGTGGTGTAATGTGTGGGGCCATTCCAAGCCTGAATTAGTTAATGCAATTACAAAACAAAGCAAGAAACTCCAACATTCATCCATGTTTAATTTAACAAATGAGCCTGCCGAAAAACTGGCAGAGAGCCTGGTGAAAATGTCACCTGGAATGCACAAAGTGTTTTATTCAGATAATGGGTCTTCTGCAATGGAAATTGCATTCAAGATGGCATTGCAGTATTGGAATAACATTGGGGAGAAAAAGAAAACAAAGATTGCAACGTTAGAAAACGGGTATCATGGAGATACATTTGGTGCAATGGCGGTAGGTTACGTTCCAGAATTTTTTGGTAAATTCAAAAAACAATTATTTCCAACAATACAGATTCCAGTACCAAACAAGTATAGAATTCCAAATGGACATAGTTATTTGGATTATCAGAATTTTTGCATAGATAAGATTGAAAAGCAATTTTCCAAAGATGATAAAATCGCTGCATTTGTCATGGAAAGTGGTGCACAAGTTGCAGGTGGAGTCATAATATTTCCAAAAGAATTTCAAAGAAAAATAAGTAAACTATGTAAAAAATATAATGTGTTACTAGTATTAGATGAAATAGCTACAGGTTTTGGACGTTTAGGTTCAATGATACAATATACAGAACAAAAAAGCATTCCAGATATTGTAGCGTATGGAAAAATGTTAACTGGAGGATATCTTACGATGGCTGCAACTTTGGCAAGCAAGAAAGTATATGATTCATTTCTAGGGGAGTTTAATGATTGGAAGCATCTCTTTCACGGGCATACATTTACTGGCAATCCATTATCTGCCGCAGTTGCAAATGAGAATCTAAAATTATATCAAAAAAATAATTTGATCAAAAAAATTCAAAAAACATCAAAAGTGTTTGAAGAATATTATGATAAAATAGCAGAAATAAAAATAGTTGGAGACATTAGACATAAGGGAATGCTTATGGGAATAGAACTAGTCAAAGATAAAAAGAACAAGACACCAATTAATCCTAAAAAATCAATAAATAAAATTTTCTTTGAAGAAGGAAAAAAACATGGAATTTACCTTCGCACATTAGGAAATATTGTCATGCTGGTACCACCATTGGCAATATCTGAAAAAGAATTAGATTTACTACTGAATAGAACAATAGACACCATCAAATCAGCACAAAATCAAGTAGTATAGCTAATCAACTACAACATCATATTGGATTATCTATTTCTGAATCAACTTTACAGGATATGGTAGATACAGTATTTTACAAAGTATGAATCATTACGCACAAAAAGATGATTTTCATTCAACTAATCTTTTTTAATGTAATTTCATGCAAACTATCATGAGTGACATGTTGGAATTTATCAAAGAATGTCAAGAAAAGGTATTTTCTGGAATTGGAATATCAAGTGATGATGCTGAAAAACTGTTTAACATGTCAGATGAAAATATCAAAGAATTGGCAATGGCTGCAAATCAGATCACTAGAGATTTCAATGGAAATAAAGTAGATGTCGAACAGTTAAACAATATTAAAAAAAATGCATGTAGTGAAGATTGTTCATTTTGTGGTCAATCTGCATTTTTTGACACTGGAATTGAAACGTATCAGTTACCAACAGCGGAAGAAGTTGTGATTAAAGCAAGTAAAGCAAAAAAAGAAGGGGCAGAATCGTATTGTCTTGTTGCAGCATGGAGAGAACCATCTCCTAAAGACTTTGACAAAGTTTGCAATATCATCAGAGAAATTAACAATAAAGTTGGAATTAATGTAGAATGTAGCCTAGGATTTCTTACACCAGAGCAGGCAAAAAAACTCAAAGAACTCAATGTGAAAAGATATAATCATAATTTGGAAACTTCAAAATCAAAATTTTCAGAGATTTGTACTACGCATACATATGATGACAGACTAAAAACATTACAGATTGCACGCGATGCAGGATTAGAATTGTGTACAGGTGGAATTATTGGGTTGGGAGAAACAAGAAAACAAAGAATAGAACTAGCACTAGAATTAGCTGCGCTTTATCCTGAAGAAGTCACCATAAACATACTGGTTCCGGTTCCAGGAACTCCATTGGAATTGCAAATAAAATTAGCAAACTCGGAGATTGTGAGGATGTTTTCAGTGATCAGATTTCTTTTACCAGAATCTGTGATAAAAATTTCAGGTGGTAGAGAAACAAACCTTGATGATTCTGGGGAGGAGTTATTGCAGAGTGGGGCAAACGGCATAATCACGTCAGGTTATCTTACAATGAGCGGAAACGACTCTGAAAAAGATTTCAAAATGATAAAGAAAATTGGGCTAGAAGCTTAAAGCAACAATATGTTTCATATCAGATACAATCTGTAAAAATTATAACTGGATAATTTACACATATGAGATTTTGTTACAATGGAATCTGAATTTATGGCTCTAATACCTTAACATGTGATTTTTTCTTTCTTTGAAATTTTAATTTTTTTATAGATAGACCTAATTCTACAATGTTTCTTTGATCATCTAACATTCTTTCTATACTTTTATCCAAATCTGTCATATCATATGTTATGAAGATTTAAGATTTACCGTAAATCTGAAGCCTGGTTGTTTACCTATGCATCTTGTAAGTATTAGAATATCAATGTAAATTATCAGATATTAGTTAAAAATAAGAAAAGAATTTACGCATGACTAATTTCAATTTAGAATAGTTGGTCTTGAATCATAAACTAAGATTTGTTGATTTGGAATTAGAGCAAATAAAACAAAATAATCTTTATAGAAAATTAAGATACGGTAAATCAAATCAAGCATACATTACAATCAATGGAAAAAAACTACTAAACCTGTGTTCAAACGATTATTTAGGAATACCAGTCACAAAAATAAAAATAAAACAAATGCAATCAAGCTCAAGACTAGTTTCAGGAAATGATGAATCATATAAAATATTGGAAAACAAACTTGCAAAACATAAATCACAACAAACTAGCTTGATTTACCCTACAGGATATATGGCAAATTTAGGATCAATTACTGCAATTGCAAAAAAAGGAGATTTGATTTTAAGTGATGAATTAAATCATGCGAGTATAATTGAATCATGCAAGATTTCAGAAGCAAAAATCTTAATTTACAAACATAATGATATGGATGATTTAAATAAAAAACTCAAGCAAAAAGGCAAAAACAAATTCGTTATTACTGAAGGAGTGTTTAGTATGGATGGTGATTTCTCAAAATTAAAAGAAATCACAGAGATTGTAGAAAAATCAAAGGCAATCACAATACTGGATGATGCACATGGAGATTTTGTTGTTGGAGTAGATGGAAAAGGAACTCCAAATTACTTTAATGTCACAAAAAAAATTGATTTGTATATTAGTAGTCTAAGTAAAGGTCTAGGATCATTTGGAGGATACGTTTCATCGCAGAATAATGTAATAGATTTGTGCATAAACAAATCAAAATCTTTTATCTACACTTCAGCACTTCCATCATTTTTAGTTGAATATTCATTGAAACGATTTGAATCAAATAGAGAAAAACAACGAAAAAAATTAGAAAATAATACAAACACACTATCTAAAGGATTGAGACAAATAGGATATCAAATTGATTCAAAAACACATATCATTCCAATTGTCATTGGTAAAGAAAAAACAGCAATGAGTTTTGGGGAATTTCTCTTTGAAAAAGGAGTGTTTGCCCAACCCATTAGATACCCAACGGTTCCTAAAAACAAAGCAAGATTAAGAATATCAGTTACTGCATGGCTATCCAGAAAAGATATCACCGATACATTGGCTATTTTTGAGCAAGCTGCTAAAAAATTCAAAATATAGATTCAATTTTAAACGTACAAAATGTTATATCATAACGCCTAACAAATTCAAAAAGAGGCGATAGTAGTCAAGTTGGAAACAGCAGAGGAATCAAACAGATTCAGCATAATCAACAAAATTACATTTATTTCTATAATTTCTATTCTTTTGATATTATACATAACAAATCACATGGTGAGCATGGAATATTTTTCAAATTATATTTCATTACCCATGTACACCATAATCCCAGGTGCACTCATAATTTTATCAATGTGGGCATTAACAAGAACAGATAAAATAGAATATATTTCAAAAAAATCTCTCTTATTTTTAGTTATTTCTTTTATTTCATGGTTTGCAGCTGAACTGACTTGGAATTTATTCAAACATGTTTTAGGAATTGACCCATATCCTTCTATTGCAGATTTTTTCTATATTGCAGCACCAATTTTTATGTTTATTTCTTTGATTGTATTTTTACAACCACTACAAAATAAAATTAAGAAAAGACAGGTGATTTTTGCTAGTCTAATATCAATACTAATTTTAGTTCCAATATTGATCATCACATTTGAAGCAAATTCGAAAGTTGGATTGATGGAAATAGCAATTGCGATGATTTATCCAATAGTAGATGCAATATTATTAGTTCCAGCGATAATCGCAATTTTGTTTTCATTCCAAGTAAAGAAAAATTCATTTTGGATAATGATTTTGATTGGAATTATAATTTTTATTGTCGGAGATGATCTATTTTTATTTCTAGTGATTGATGACCAATACTATGATGGCAATCCAGTTGATATTTTATGGTTAACCAGTTATGTGATATGGTCTTTTACAATATACAATTTAATTCACAAATCTAAAAAAACCAAGTACAGTACAGAACAAAACAATAATAAAAAAGATCAAACTGAGAAATTAAATAAATATGGAATAAACATAATACTGGGTTTCATCATAATTACAACAATTATCATTCTTATTGCATTGAATTATTTTTGGAATTTGAATGCAGATAGTAATTTTATGTTATTTTTTTCATTAATTTTACTGACATTACTTGTGGTTTTTTCCAGCATCATAGTATTACTTAACACAAAACTAGCTAATGCGATTGAGATTAAATCCATAAAAATCAAAGAATTATCAACCGAATTGGTCAAAACAGAGAGATTATCAGCTATTGGAGAGCTTGCTGCAAGATTATCTCATGATTTACGAAATCCGTTAAGCGTAATCAAAAGCTCAGTAGAAATTATAATGTTGCGAAATAGCGATAAATTTTCGACACAGGATCAAGAGGCCATACAACGAATCAATAAAGCAATAGTACGTATCACTAATCAAATTGATGATGTTCTTAATTATGTCAAACAGACTCCAATTGAAAAAAATAAAATAACATTATCCACATGCATTAAAAATGTAATCAGTTGGATTTCAATACCAACAAAAATCGAGATCACATCAAAAGAAAATGATACAGTTATTTTTGCTGATGAGGGTAAATTAGAAATAGTTTTCTCAAATATGATAAGAAATGCAATTGAAGCAATAGGTGATGATTCAGGCAGCATAGAGATAAAGATTCAAGATGTGGGTGAACAAGTAATTATAGAAATTATAGATTCAGGTGTAGGAATCAAGGAAGACAGCATAGATATGATTTTTGAACCGCTATACACAACAAAACAAATTGGGACGGGATTAGGACTAGTAAGCTGTAAAAATATCATAGAACAACATGGTGGGAAAATAACAGTGAAAAATAATCCAACTACATTTACAATAACATTACCAAAAAAATCTACTCATTAATCATTTTAACTAGCTTTTCAATATCAATTGGTTTAAGAAGAATCAATGCATGTTGTGTTTTTTTTAGTTTTGTACGTGTTTCATCAGTTTGATCAGCAGTTATTATTATTATTTTGGCATCGGGATCAATATTTTTGATGTGTTCTAAACCATAAAATCCATCATATTGTGGCATCATCATATCCATCAATACTACATTGGGCATGTATTTAGAAAACTTCTGCACTGCATCATATCCATCTATTGCCTTTGCAACAACTTCGATCCCTTTGAATTCAAGAATATCAGATAGAGTATCACGACTATCTTCATCATCATCAACTACAATTACACGTTTCAACAAGAAGTTGTTCATGTACGTCAATAATAATTTAAGGTGTTAATTTTTGATTTTAATATTTAAAATTGGTAAAAAAGTGTCATTATCTGAACTTATCAAAGCCACCAATAGCTGGAGAGCCCATCAAAACAGCGAATGTAACAATAATGCCTAAAACAATAATCACTATAACAAATCGCTTATTCATACCACAAATGGTTCCAGCCTAGATAAAAACGAAATGTCTTTGCATTAGGCAAGATTCTAGAATAGGTGTTGATTTAGAGACCAAGATATCAAACCATACAATAGTAGACAATAAAAAATATCCATCCCACATACTGAAAATCATTATCAGCAATCATTGATTTTAAACACACGTGTTTGCCTTCGGTTATCATGTAACTAACCCCCCGTGTTACTGTGGTTACACATACATTAGTGACAAATTCATTTAAAACAAAATTTCACATCACTAATGAGGAAATAAAGATTTGATAAGTAACTCATGGAATAAAACAGAAGGAGAAAGTATTTCTCAAAGAGTAATGAGTCGAGTAAAACCAGATATTCCATTAAAAACAAGAATCGAAGAGGCACAAAGAAAATTACAATTTCAAATTAGTAAATTAGAAGGAATTACAGAAAAATTACAAAACAAACATGACGGAATTTTTGTAAAGGTGGTTAATGCTCAAAAATCACACAACAATGCATATGCTCAAGCATATGCAACCGAACTTGTTCAGGTCAGAAAGATGAAAAACATGGTAAGCGGAGCAAAACTGGCAATGGAGCAAATTCAATTAAGACTCAATACAGTATCTGAACTTGGAGATGTCGTAGTGACACTTAGTCCATGCATGTCAATAATCAAAGGATTGAGTCCATCACTTAGTGGAATAATGGGAGAATCAACATCATCCATGCAAGATTTATCACAGATATTGGGAGATGTAATGATGGGCTCTTCAATAGAAGGAAGCAACTTGATGAGTACAGGAAGTGTTACAAATTCTGACACACTAGCAATTCTTGAAGAAGCACATTCAGTAATTGCAGGACAAACAAAGTCATCAATACCAGATATTCCAGACAATCTAAAAAACGAGATTATTCAGAGAAGAACATCAGATGTCTTGATCTGATTAATTAGAATATAGTATTATTTTATTTTCTTTTTACTTTTTTGAATTAAAATTTTTTTAATTCTAGATATTGTAGGATAGCTGTATCCTCTACGGCGATAATTGGCAATCATCATTTTCCAATTTTTTAATCTCCATTGAGCTTGTTCGGATGTAACAGAATGAACTTCTTTTTGAATGAGGCTTTTCCTTCCAACTTTTAGTGTTCCAGCGTCTTTTGCAGACCATCGATTTTTGGCAAATTTCAGACCAGATAGAATATCGTTGATTGGCATTTCCTTAAAATATTCTCGTAGTTTTTTTAGTTCAACTTCAGTAGGTTGTTGCGATATTGACAACTCAATTACAGGTTTTTGCATGAGATTCGTTGGAACTAATAGTTTAAGAAATTCTCGCTGGATCAGATTTAACCAAAACAGGAAATAAATGAAATTGAATTACTAATGAAAGATATTAGCAATCAATGATTGCCAAGCTAGAATTTTTACAAATTTCCATATACATTGCAACTCCAAAAATTAGCACACCGAATACTATCAGTGGGATTAGAATGAAAATTTTTGTCTTTAAACCCATATTGTGGATTAAACATGGCCATATAAAATCGCCACAGATTTAATCAATTATAATAGTAAACGTTCCTTGGGTTTTTGGATTTTGTAGTAGTAAGATCATCTCCCTTGGGATAAGATCAGATGATTTATTGCATTTCACAGCCAATGTTCTAGGACATACAAAGTCACTTTTTCTAATTACGATATCTTCCAGATGAGTAAGAATAAGATGTTCATGACCTCTGCCCTCAACATTAAATTCATGTTTACCTACTTTGATTGAAAATGTCACTTTTGAATTTGGGTTTTGTAATTTTTTTTTTAATAAAGGTGGTAAATCAGCACAGCTTGCAGAGGCATTAACTCCAATAATACAATCACCGCTTGGAGTAAGATGAGACTCTTTTGTGATTTCAATTGTTCTCGGATGATTTGATCGGATATTTTCATGACCAGAAAATTGAATTTCAAATTCCATGGCAATATAGATAACCATATCAAATTAAACTTTCTTGGATTTTGAACAAAATTGAGCCTAATCTCTCATCATGTGTAAATTTCAGTAAAGGTAAGTAACGCTTTAATTAAACTTTCAACGCATTGAAATTAAATGCTTCCTGCACAACAAGGTTATGACAGAGCAATCACCGTATTTTCACCAGATGGTAGACTATACCAAGTAGAGTATGCTATTGAAACTGTAAGAAGAGGAACAATTGCAGTCGGAGTCAAAACCAAAGAAGGTATTGTAATTGCAGTAGAAGAAAAACCAAGAAAATTACAGATAACAGATGTCGCTCAAAAACTATTTCAAATCGATGATCATGTAGGAGTAGCTGCAGCAGGATACATTCCAGATGCAAGAAGCCAAGTAGATAATGCAAGATTCTTTTCCCAAAGCAACAAGATGATTTATGATGAAGCCGTAGAAGTTGAAACAATTGCAAAACATTTAGCTGATCAATGTCAGCAGTTTACCCAGTATGCAGGAGTAAGACCTTTTGGAGTCGCATTGATTTTGGGTGGAGTTGTTAACAATAATGCTCAGCTTTACCTAACAGATCCAAGTGGAACTTACATCTCATATGATGCAATTGCAATTGGTTCAGGTTCAGATCAAGTAACTGATTTTCTAGAGAAAACATACAAAAAAGAATTATCTCTAGAAGAGGCATCAGTATTAGCATCTGCAGGAATTTATCTATCAAGTGATGATAAAGAAGGAACAAGTCACATCAGAATGGCACAAATCAAATCAAAAACAGGTTTATTTGAACTAGTATCAGATGATCAAATAGCAAAATATGCAAAAACTGCTAAAGAAAAATATCCTCACGAAAAGAAATAACATATTACAACTACATGTGTGATTAAATTACTTTGAAAATATCTATCGCAATTCCAGAATCATCACTGTCTGATGAATCCTTAAAACTTGACAAAACTAGAAAAATATCTGTGCTCGCTAGAGCCTGTGCAATTTTTAAAATAGATACAATTTATGTTTATCAAGAAGGAAACTACAAAGAAGACGGAAATTTACTTGTAACTATTTTAAAATATTTAGAAACACCTCAATTTTTACGAAGAAGACTTTTTCCAAAAATGAATGAGTTAAAGTTTGCAGGTGTTTTACTGCCATTAAAAATTCCTAGTCACTCAACACCTGCAAATCCTAAAAAAATAAACACGGGAGATGTAAGAGAAGGAGTTGTAGTAAGCATCAAAGGTAAACGATTCGTAGATGTAGGAATTAATGAGTTCATACCATTTTTTGGAAAAGAAAATGTGGGTAAAAGAGTAACGGTTCAATTCAAAACAGGATATCCTGATTTTTCAGTTAAAGAAATTCAAAGAAATGAAGCTCCAGCATATTGGGGATTTGCAGTAAAAGAAAGAGCTAGCCTGTTTTCATTATTAACTGAATGGCAAGGAAACACAATCATCACATCAAAGAAAGGAAGGACTGCCACGAAAGAACAATTGACAAAATATCTAAGTTCAGACATTCCAATTTTGGTAGTTTTTGGTTCACCCGAAAAAGGAGTCCATGAAATACTTGGTGGTAAAATGAAAAATATTCAAAATGCTAAAATATTAAACTTTTTTCCAAATCAAGCAACTGAAACAGTGCGTTTGGACGAAGCACTTCTAGGAACATTATCAATAATTAACGCATACAAAATAAATTAAAACAAAAACATGGCTGAAAAAAGAAATTTCTTAATTTTAGCAATTGGGTTGGGAGTAGTAGGAATAATCATTGGCGGAATAACTATTTGGAATTTTGTAAATGATTGGATAGGTCCATGATCATAATTGAAATAGTTCGTTAACCCAGGAATTTTAACGGGTTAACGATATCTCACATGGTTTATTAGACGGTTGAAGACGATTTCGATTTATCCATGGGCCATAGAAAATACGAGCAACCACGTAGAGGAAGTGCTGCATACTATCCAAGGGGACGTGCCAAAAGCATGGAAGCAAGAATTAGAACATGGCCAAAAAACGATTCAGATGAGCCAAAAATTTTAGCACATTGTGGTTTCAAGGCAGGATGTGTCCAAATAGTGACTATAGATGATCGTGAAAAGACGCCAAACGCAGGAAAACAACTTGTAAGTCTTGGAACAGTTTTAGTTACTCCGCCAGTTTCAATATTAGGAATTAGAGGTTATTCAAAAGATCATTATGGATTACATGCAGAATTTGACGTATATGCAAATGAATTTCCAAAAAGTATCTCAAAAGAAATTAATTTAAAAAATAAAGAAGGTGCAGTTGAAAATGCAGAAAAAATACTTGGCAGAGTCAAAGAAATTTTTGCAATAGTTGCAGTATCACCACGTGCTGCAGGATTAGAACAAAAAAAGCCTTACATTTTTGAAGCGTTAGTTAGTGGTGGAGATGTAAAAAAACAATTTGCACATGTTAAAGAATTATTAGGAAAAGAAATCAAAATTGATCAGATTTTTGAAATAGGTGCAACTATAGATGTTGCAGCAATTACAAAAGGCAAGGGTTGGCAAGGAGTCATACAAAGATTCGGAGTCAAGAAAAAACAACATAAATCAAGAAAGACAGTGAGAGAAGTTGCATCACTAGGTCCAATTTCACCATCAAACGTAATGTATTCAGTTCCAAGAGCAGGTCAAATGGGATTCCATCAAAGAACAGAATACGATAAAAGAATAATGGTAATGGGTAATACAGAAAATAATCAAATAAAAATAAATCCAGCTGGTGGATACAAACATTTTGGTTTAGTGAAAGGAGATTTTATTATTCTAAAAGGTTCAGTTCCAGGGACATATAGAAGATTAATCAAACTAAGAAGTCAAATTAGAAACGCACCAGTAAAAATTACCAAGCCAAATGTTTTAGAGGTAGTAATATGATGAAAACAACCGCATTAACAATAACAGGAACTAAAGATGGCGAAGTGGAATTACCATTAATATTTTCAACCCCATTTAGGGCAGAATTAATTCACAAAGCATTCACAAATCTAACTTCTCATAAATTCCAAAGACAGGGAAGACATCCAACTGCAGGCATGGATGTTGTAGCAAGATCAAATGATCCACCAACAGGACAGCATACGGCACGTATTGCAAAAATGAAAGGTGGTGGTGGTGGAAGACAGGGTCAAGCTGGCGGTGTTGCATCGGTGAGAGGTGGAAGACAAGCTCATCCTCCAAATGTAGACAGGGTAATTTTCAAGAAATTAAATAAAAAAGAAAATAAATTGGCATTGTGTTCTGCAATTGCTGCAACTGCATCAAAAGATTTGATACAGTCAAGAGGTCATAAAGTAGAAGGCATAGAGTCATTTCCAATCATAGTATCAAATGATATAGAATCTATTTCAAAAGCAAGTCAAATTTCCAAAGTATTAGATGATCTAAAACTAATGAAAGATGTTGAAAGACTACAAGCGAGAAAACCACGTACAGGAAAGGCTTCACTTAGAGGAAGAAGTAAAAAAGTTGGCAAGAGTGTATTGTTTGTTATAAAAGATTCATCAAAATTAAGCAAAGCATGTGGTGCACTACCAGGGGTAGAAGCAAGAGCAGTTAAAGACTTGAGCGTATTAGATCTAGCACCTGGTTCTGATCCTATCAGATTAACAGTGTATTCAAAAGCAGCAATAGAAGAAATTGCAAAAATAAAATCAACACATCTAGAATTAATGGTGAAAACAAGATGAATGTAGAACAAGCAAGTAAAATCATTTTGAAACCATATATCACTGAAAAAACATTTGCCATGATTGAAAATGAAAGTAAAATTTGTTTTATTGTAGATAGATCAGCAAGTAAACCACAGATAATAGAAGCTGTAGTTACATTGTACAATCAAAAAGTCACCAATGTAAACACAGCAAGAACAATTTATGGAAAGAAAGCATTTGTCCAATTTGAAACTACAGAAAAAGCTAGAGATTTAGCCACAAAGATAGGAATGCTATAATATGGACAATAAAACTTCATCAGTACTAACAGAGGAGAAATAAGATGGTCAAAGAATTTCTATATCGTGGATTGCAAAAAGAAGAGCTAGACAACATGTCATTAGAGAAATTATTCAAAATATTTAATTCAAGACAAAGACGATCACTTACCAGAGGAATTACAGACGATAAGAGAAAGTTGATTGAAGAGATAAAATCTGCAAAAGCAGGAAAACTAAAGAACCCCATCAAAACTCATTCTAGAGATTTAATTGTTCTACCATACATGGTAGGCGTTGCAGTCAATGTTTTCTCAGGAAAGGAATTCACTCCAGTTCTAATAAAGACTGAAATGATCGGACATTATCTGGGCGAATATGTAATTACAAACAAAAGAGTCTCACATGGTGCACCAGGCGTTGGAGCATCAAGATCCAGTCTCTACGTACCACTAAAGTGATTGATATGGGCAGATTCAAATACGCATTTCAAAATTTTGATGCAACAAAGCATGTTCGTTCTTCACTAAGAGAAAAAGACATCTCACACAAACATGCTCGTGAAGTAGCTGTTGCAATAAAAGGACTTTCGATTGAAAAAGCACGGGATTACTTGCAAGCAGTAATCAACAAAGAAAGAGCAATTGCATTTAGAAGATTCAATAATCAAGTTGGACATAGATCAGATCCTGGAATGATGTCAGGACGATATCCACAAAAAACAGTTAAAGAATTCATCAAGGTGTTGGACAACTTGGAATCAAATGCAGAATACAAAGGAATGGATTTAGATAGATTAAGAATTGTAAATGCTACAGTTCACAAAGGAACTATTGTGAAAAGATTTATTCCAAGAGCAATGGGAAGAGCCACTCCAAAAAATAATGTGTTGACACATGTAGAATTGGTGGCACAGGAGATATAACATGTCAGCAGTAAAAAATGTAATCAAAGATAATTACAACATGATGCTTCTCAAAGATTATCTAAGAGTTGCAATTAAAGATGCAGGATTTTCACATGCAGAGATTTCAAAAACGCCAATGGGAACAAGAGTAGTACTTCATGTAACACGACCAGGCATAGTCATTGGAAGAAAAGGTTCTGGAATTAGAGAACTGACAGAGAAACTTGCAACAGATTTTAAATTAAAAAATCCACAGATAGCAGTAGAAGAAATTGCCAAGCCAGAACTTTCACCAAGTGTAATGTGCAATAGAATGGCATCCCACTTAGAACGTGGTACAGCATTTAGAAGAGCTACAATGTGGACATTAAAACAAATCATGGAAAACGGCGCAATGGGTGTTCAAATAACAATTTCAGGAAAATTACGAGGGGATCGTTCTGCATTTGAAAAACACACTGCAGGAATTTTACCAAGAGCAGGACATCATGCAGAAGTAATTGTGGATGAAGATATTGTACATGTAAGAACTGCCATGGGGTTAATTGGAATCAGAATAAGAATTGCAATAAATGAAAAAAATATTCCAGAATTTGAATTAAAAACTCAAAAACCAAAGAAAGCAAAGCAAGTCAAAGATACAGACAGTGGAAAGATGCGAGATGAAACAGAGGTAGAACGTAAAGCAAGAACAGAATCTGAACAAATTGTGATAGAAGAAGAAAAAATGAAAGAACTTGAAACGTTAGAAGAAGAGGAGGCAAAATTACTGTAATGACCCGATTAACTATGAAAACAATAAGAGAGTTAAATGAAAAAGATCTTAAAAGTAAAATTCAAGAAACACGAAGTGAACTTGCAAAATTAAGAGTAGATGGTTCAAAAGGCACATTAAGAAAAGAAAGTGGAAAGCTAAAACCACTCAGACATGACATTGCAAGAATGATGACCAGATTAAACGAGACGAAAACAAAATGATTACAGCAGAAAATATCACATCACATGAATTAATTGGATTACGCACGGAGATTGTAGAGTCATCAAATTCACAAATCATAGGATTAAATGGAACGATAACAGACGAAACAAAATCAATGATCATCATAAACACCGTAAATGGAACTAAAATGATTGCAAAATCAAATAACAGTTGGAAATTCTCAGTAGATAACAAAGATATCATTTTAAACGGTTCAAAAATTGCAAAAAGACCATTTGACAGAATAGGAGGAAAAGCATGACACTAAACATTGGATTGAAAGTAAAAGCACCAAGTAGAGAATGCACTGATGAACACTGTCCATTTCATGGTAAATTATCAATACGAGGAAAATTGTTTGATGGTAAAGTTACAAGCAATAAAGCAAAGCAAACAATTACACTACAAAAAGAATCACCAATATATTATATAAAATTCAAAAGATATGCAAGAAGTAAAAACACAATTCATGCTCATGTACCTGAATGTATGGATGTTGAAACAGGTAATCATGTATTAACTGCAGAATGCAGACCAATATCAAAATCAGTATCATATGTTGTTGTTGAGGTTAAAGCATAATGGCAAAACAAGCAGGAAAAGGAGTAGCAGAATTCCGTCCTTATGTCACAAGAGCGATTCCTATTGGTGCACGAGTAGTATGTGCAGATAATACGGGTGCAAAAATTTTAGAAATAGTAATGGTGCAAAGACACAAAACCAGACATGCACAATTAGCAGCTGGTGCAGTTGGAGATTTTTGTAATGTTGTTGTAAAAAAAGGTCCAGCTGAATTAAGAAAACAGGTGTATGGCGCAGTAATAATTAGACAAAAATATGCAGTTCGCAGATTAAATGGTGTAAGAGTGTGCTTTGAAGACAACGCAGCAGTTTTGATAACTCCAGAGGGAGAAGTCAAAGGAACGGACATCAAAGGACCAGTTGCAGCAGAAGCTTCAGAAAAATGGCCAAGAATAGCTAACTTGGCATCAATGGTGGTATAAAATGAAACCAACAAAAATGCGCAATAAGTTGATTTATCGTGCAACATTCCATACAAGAAGTAAACAATTAGGTAGTCAGTTATCAGATGATCTTCGTAAAAAATATGGTAAAAAAAGTGTGAGAGTTATCGAAGGAGATAGCATAAAAATTGTAAGAGGTGAATTCAAAGGAGTAGACGGTAAAATATCCAAAGTATTAACAAAGAAAAGTAGTGTTGCAGTAGAAGGTGTAAAAAAAGAAAAGACAAAAGGTGATAAATTTGATGTGTATATTCATACCTCAAATCTTCTAGTCACAGGCTTAAACACAGAAGACAAATGGAGAATTGCGAAATTAGAAGGGAAAAAACCAAGTGAAAAGCCAAAAACAGTAATAGAAAAAACACCAAAGAAAGAAAACACAACTAAAGAAACAAAAGTAGC
>ERZ1292640.487-Hain-H43-02um-R1-487-length-32160-cov-5_pt1 | contig 32160 bp, 51 predicted proteins | sample MGYA00564404_ERZ1292640 | MGnify/ENA primary metagenome ERZ1292640 (study PRJEB36523, sample SAMEA6512636) | groundwater metagenome | collected 2019-01-08 | study: AquaDiva: Metagenomics assemblies of 32 groundwater samples | reverse complement strand
GTGGGCGCCGCACTCGGCCGCACCGGCAGTGCCACCGCCACCACCTGGTTGCCAGAGGCCGGCGTCTCCTGGTACTTCCGCAACGCCCCGGCGCGGTCGGTGATGTAGGCGCGGTCGTTGAGCGTGACCATCTTGAAGAATGCCTGTGCGGTGCCTCCCAGAGACGTGCCACCTGTCGTGGTTTGGAAAGCGGTATCGGTCCCCTCCTTGTAGTCGTAGAGTGCGCCCGCTGCCCCCGTTCCACGCGCCGCCAATCGGATGCGCGTCCCGGCCGCCTCGTAGTGATCCGCCAGCATCCGCACGTCCCCGGAACCCGGCAGGGCCTTCCAGAGCGTCATCCCCAGGCGCGTCTGGACCTTGCCCGACGCCACCCGGATGTTGGAGAGGTCCGGTGAGAAAGTCGGCGCGTAGAGTGCGTCGTCGAGCGATGGGTCAAGTCCCTCCTGCAGTCCCTGCAACGGAGGTGGGATTCGCAGTTCGCGGACTAGGTCATCAGGCATCAGCATAACCTCCCCGGCGAAACGCGCGCCACCGCAACCAGCGGTCATGAATGTTCAATCGGCAGCAGCGACAGTAAAGGTGCCGTCGCAGGCAGCGAAGATGCTTGCTCATCAGCTACTTCCGTGGCGGATCAGGAGTTTGTGGGAGCCACGCCCACGTGCGCCTCTGAATGATCGCGTCCACGGTGGACGAGTGCAACCCTGTCGCCCTCGCCAGTCCTCGGCAAGTGTACTGTCCGGTCTCGAACTCGTGACGGATCAACCAGACATCGAAGGCGCACAACTTGGATGTGCCGACTTCCTCTCCGCGTGCATACATCTCAGCGTCCCCCTCCGCGCCTTGATGTATGAACTGTGAACTCCGGTATGTAGTTCTCCAAACGGTTCTCCGCCCGCGCCTTGGCCGCTGGCAGCAGTCGCGCGATCTGTTGCCCATAGAACTGCGCGCGCGCTGCGTTCTCCTCGCTCGGGTGTGTGCCGGCGTACTCCAGGGCCGCCTCGTAGAGCGCGAGGCGCTGATCGAGGTCGGACAGGCCCGGCGCACCGCTCGCCGTCAGACTGGGCGCCGACGACATGTACCTGTAAGAGAGCGCGGCGTCCGTTACGATCGCGGCGGCGCTGGGCTTCGGCCGGAGGATCAGGTTCCGCCCCTCCACCGCAAACTCGGTCGGCGTCCCCGCCGTCTCCCCGCGCCAGTCTGTGCTGTCCCGCACCCATAGGTTCGTGCTGGCGGGCGTCAACCGGTCCCCGTTGTACTCGATCCAGAGGAGCCACTCCACATCGGTGGGCAGCAAGTACTCCTGCTGGTTCGCGACGAGGGCGAGCGACTGCTCATCCGTCCTGATGAACGCTCTAAGTTCCGAGGCGAGCCATTCGGCGGCGGAGAGTAGGTACCGCTGCAAGCGCTCGTCGTCCACCTCTGCCTTTGAAGGATCTCCGATGAGTTCCCGAAGCTCGCTACGTAAGGATGCCAGGTTCACTTTAGGAGCCCTCGCTCGGAGTAACTTCGCCCGATTTCCTGCGCTGCCGAGGTGAACGCCCCCAGAAACTGAGTTGCTCGCTGTTGCGCCAGCGCGCTATCGGGATACGCGACACTCCACTGGTAGACGCCCCAGTACACCGGCACTCGGTGATCCTGCGTGTTGAGTTGTGCAAAGCCCACGGTCGCGACGGCGCCGGGTCGGCTGATGTAACGGATCACGGGGGAGGCAGCAGCAGCGACGGCAGCGGCAATCGGGATGGGGCGTAGCACCAACTTGTTGGCATACATCGCCCATTCCTGCGGCTGCCCCACCTCGTTCCGCCAATCCAGTTCGCGGTTCCGCCAATCGTCGATGCTCCGCTTCTGTAGGTCCTTGCCGTTCCACTGTACCCAGACGATCTTCACGGCGTCGGTTGGCAGCGCATACTCCTGCGTTCCGGAGACCAGCACGATGCTTGAGGAGTCATCGGTGAGGTGATACTCGATGCGGCGGTTCAACTCGTCGATGCCGGCCTGGATGTAGATATCCACGATGCTATCGGGAACGACCGTGATATCCTTCTCCCCGGTATACTCCCGCCACAGGCTGCGGGCATCCGCGACAACCGCCTCGGCGGAGATCGAGCCGAGGGCGCCGAAGGGGTAACTGCCGGTGTTCACGTCATCCGGGTAGGTCACAGTGCAGGCCAACCCGCGCAGTGTCGCCCCGCCGCCTGTTTCATTGTTCAGCGCGAAGTTGGTGTCCGATGTGAACGGACTTATCGTCAGCGCGGTGTCGGTGGCGTTCGCCGGCAACTGGTTGTAGCGCCCCAGCCCGGTCGTGTAGAAGACGTTGCAGCGCAGATGCGCCTTCGACCACTCGATGGTTCCAGTCTGGGCCGAGATGTTGCTCGGCGAGTAGTTGATGTCGTAGCCGGCGGCGTGCTTCCCGATGATGTTCCGGTGGATGACGTAGTTCGCCAACCCGCCGGTGGCCGCTGTGGAGGCGATGCGGATCCCGTCGCGGCCGTTGTTCCAGATGACGTTTCCGATGACCGACTGCCCGTTCACCCCAGTGACGATGTATGAGATACCATCTGTCGTGTTGCCGTACACGAGGCAGTGGCGAATCTGCGCCGAAACGTCAGCTCGGATACCCTCGGCCGTGCTACCGCTGACAACGCAGTGCTCCAGAACATTCCCGGCAGCCGTGATGCGGACGCCGGGACTGCTGCCCGTCGATCCCTGGAACCAGCAACGCCGCAGATAGTTGTCAGCTCCGGTGACGTACGCGCACATGTCGGCGTTCTTGGCGATCACGTTCTCGACGTAGTTCCTGACACCAGTGATCTGCATCGCGGGGAGAGTCCCCGCGGAGTTGTTCAACGTCAGGTTCTTCACGATGAAGAACGCGCCGCTCAGCAACAGGACGTTGGTCGTCCCGGTCGCCCCCTTCAGGCTTGGCCGCCCACCATCGCCGCGCGTCGTCGTGTAACCCTCAATCGTGATCGGTTGCGTTGCCGGGTTTACCTCGTCGCCGGTGACGGCGTTGACTGTCAGCGAGTAGTCACCCGAAGCCGCTCCTGGTCCCTTCACCCATATCTTGAAGCCGGCAACCGGGGTGATTGCGTTGAGACACGGGATACCGCCATCCGAGATGATATGGGCGCCGCCGACACGGACCGTGATGGCAGTCCAGGTAGTCGGAATGCTATCGAGCGTCACCTCGTTGGAGTTGACGAAGGCGACGATCTCCCAGAACCCCCGGAAGGTTGCAGCCTGCACCAGGCCGACGACATTCCCGACCATTGCCGCGGTGAAACCACCCGTCGCCGAGGTCAAGGCCGTTGTGCCAGTAGTGACGCCATCCGTGACGGTGAGTTGGGCAGCATCCTGCTGGGAGTAATCGGTGCCCGCGCCTACACGCGCGGGGTTGAATCCGCCGCCATTGAAACGACTGCCTGCGACTCTACACTCAAAGACTGTTGAAGCTTGCAGAGCCATCAGTGCTCCTCACCCCGTTGCACCTGCTTTAGGTGCGTCAGTTCGGCGTGACATCGTAGATAGAAACCTGCCCTTCGAAATCCGCATCCGAATCGGCATCGACCACGGTCAGGGACACGCGCCACGAGTTCAGAACCCCAACGCCTGCGCTCGCCACCTTGCCGGGGAAGGGCCCGTTGATGACCGTCCCCGCTATCAGCGCCGTGGCGCCTGCGCTCCCATCCGGAGTGTAGACCTCCTCGGTCGCCGCCAGGTCGATCACCTGGTTGATCGTCGCGCGCCGATAGATTGGCGCCGTCGCAGAAGGCGACAGGTCCCCGGTCACCGCGGTGAAACGGATGCGCCGGTGCCACGCCACCCGATCGGTCGTGTCCTGGAGCGCCACATCGAGTGTGTCGCCAGCATCCGTGTCCGCCTTCGTCACCTTCAGTTCGACGAGCAGGCACTTGCAGAGTGACAGATCGAGCTCGATCTCCTGCGTGATCGTCTGCGCTCCGGCCCCGGTGTTGAAGTCGTAGCTGAAGACCTTGCGGCTCTTAAGCATCGCAATTTCCCTCTTCCCTCACCCTCCAAGCACTCCGAGGCCCCCGGAGGCGGCGTCGTCGAACTGATCCAGCAGCAGGAATATCTGCGGCCGCTGGGTGTTCACTTCGGTCCACGCGCCGGCATCCGCCCGGGTGGCGGTGTAGAAGCCGGTCCCTCCGCTCATCCCAGCGAAGTCGGCGTTGGCAACCGCGGTCCACTCGTAGAGGCGCACGACGGCCGGGGTTACGGTCGGCTTCAGGGCGGCGTAGTAGGTCGTATTGGCGGAGAGGCTCTGTGGCGTAGCAAACAGGGCACTGTACACGAGATCAGTCGAGTTCGCCTTGTGGTCGCTCTCCAGAACGGCGGTCGCCAGAGCGCCGCCCGCGTTGTAGAGCACCAACTCGGCGTCAGCGTTGAGGCGGCCGTGGAAGGCCAGGCCCAGGCAGCGCGCGGGGAAAGGCAGTTGAAAGCGCAGGGCTCGCTCGTCGACGGCGCTGGCGGTGTGGTACTCGATGCTGCCGGCGATGGCCGTCTGCACACCCTGCTGGTGGTAGACCGTGCCATCGCTGTACTCCAGCTTGACGATGGGCGCGGCGGTGCTCTTCGTCCACAAGGTCGTGTAGAGGTCGCAGTAGGCGTTCCCGTAGTTGAGGGTATTCGTGCCACGCTTGACGATCAGGGTGCCGACCGTGGTGTTGTACTCGATGACGACGGCGAGCATGGCACCCACGGCGACGGTGCGATCGACGCCAAGGATGACCGTCTTCCACGCGTCGTCATCGGTGTCGGCGACGGCGACGGTCCCCGACTGATCTACAACGCCGTCCGGGTCCCCCGAGGCGTCCAGGTCCTGCAGGCTGGCCTTCAGCGTCTGACCCGTCGTAACCGTGCCCAGGCGGAAGTGGATCTTGTGAATGTCGCCGGCCTTGCCGACGCGCAGGCAGAACGCCGCCTTCTCCCCGGCGGCGTCGATGAGCATGTCGGCGCCGGCGGTGTCGAAGACACGCGGATCGGGCACGACCAGGTACGGAAGTGTCTGGAGTGCCATCAGACTTTGAACTCCTTGCTCTCAATCGCCGTCCTGATTTGCGCCAACGTCGTGGCACCGGCCTCCAAGATCACCGCCTTGACCCGGTTGATGATCCTCTCTCTGGAATCCGCCTCATCTAACACGGCCAGAATCTCCGCCTGCGTGAATGTGATGGGCTTCAGTGCGCCGCCCTCGATGCTGATGTTCGCGCTGTAGTGACCGCCGCCGGAACAGCGGGCGAGGCCGGTGATGGTGAATCTCATGGGACTTGTCCGCTAGCTTTCAATCGTAAAGTAGCTGACGGTGATGTCGATCGAGCCGCCGGTTGGAACGGCGCAAGTGAATCGCAGGTCCTCGCCGTCCGCTCCAACACCGAGGATTGCGCCACCAGTCCCACTGGCGATCCCTTCTCCCGCTCCCGCGCCAGGATGCGTCAGCACAAGCCCAGCAGCCGCATATGCTGGCACGTTCGCCGCTCCGAACCCAAGACGGAAGCTGACATTCACACTGTTCGCCTTGTGACAGACGACAATCGCGCGAGTGACAACGACCTTCACTCCTGCTGCAACGGTCACGAGTGCGGTATCCGTCTGCGCGGCGGTGTAGTTCCACGACTGGGTAATGATGTTTGGGTGCCCGCCGATGCCGAATGGCACGCCGTGGCGGTTGGTCTTAAGTTCGGCTCTTTCGCCCGCTGGAACCGCTGCCGGATTGGAACCGTGTGCAACCGTCTTTTCGCCAAGACTGGTTGCTACCGGAGTCATCCAGGGTGTTCCTTGCACAGTCACAACGTCGGTTGTTGGACTTCCCGGCGCCCCGAAGCGGGCCAATCGGCCCAGGATTGACCATATCGCCTTGTTGACACCCCCCAACTTCGCCGATATGGTACCCCGCGTATCGCCCTCAACGGGTTCATCCCTCGTCGCCCCAAGGGCCACATCGCCGCCATCCGCGACGTGGGAGTTCATGTCCTGCCGACTGTCCGTGATATCCAGCGCAACGCCACTGGCATCCACCTGCTGCACCAGAATGTCAGGCTTTGAGGCTGGCATTAGCGGGCCTCCCGCTCAATTCCCACCATAGGAGCGTGGATCTTCTCGGCAACAAGATCGTTGTGCGCCTTGGCGAGTCCGGCAATCTGATCGAGGATCTGCTGCTCCCACTCCTCGACGGTCAGTCCCTCGGGAGGTTGCGCGGTCCATTCCCAGTTCTGGACGTAGCGCCTATCGGGAGAACCACCAGAGCGCTTGCTCGTATCGGTGTGTACTTCAAAGTGTAGGTCGTGCCCGCGTTTCGCGGCGTTCAGGATCCTGAAGCGCGCCATCTCCTCCCCTCCTTCTCTCAACCGAGCACCGAAACACTCACGCTGTATTCATATGAGCTGGCATCCCCGTGAATGATGCGCGCCCGCCATCCGCGTGGAACCGCTGTCTGTGCGATCTGCTTGACGGTATCGGCCAGGTTGATCTGCCCAGCGCCCGGGTAGATCAGATACAGGTAATCGCCCACGGCAGTTATCGGGGTGACTGGATTGGTGAACTGACAGATGTTTCCCAGCACGTAATCACGGTAATCGACGACGACCTGCAAGCCACCCGTACCACTTGCTACCGTCACCTTCAGGTAGATCAGAAGTCCTCGGCTCTGGTTCGTGACGTTCGGTCCGGTCTGGGTGGTACTTCGGGTGCCAAGCGCAAAAAGCGTAAGCGGGTCCTGCGGCCCCATTCGGAACTTGTCCCATGAGTTCCCATTGTACTGGTAGGGGAACGTGACTTCCCGCCTTCGGCCACCAGACGACCCCCACGCGGTGTGCTGGACGTTCGACAGTCCGTCCGCGAGAGTCTCGGAGGTGGTGTACGGAATCATCCGAAGCGCCGTGTTGACGCTATCCCAGACGTTGGCGATGATGGTCAGGAGGCCACGCAACTTCCCACTCATCGTGCCGGCGGCGCCCGTTGTGTTCGCCGCGTCGGTCGTGGTCCCCTGGTTGACATCAGCGCCATCGGCGACCGTTGTTGATACGCCACCGGCGCCAACAATCACGTTGCCGTCCGCATCCACCAGTGTTACGTGACGATCTGGACCGGGCATTGCACCGCCTCCTCACCAATTCGCTGGGCGATCCCGCGACCCGTACTTGAAGTCCCGATGGACAAAATGGCCGCGCTGGCGGACCATCTCCGTTCGCGGGAACGGTCGCCCCGTCATCGCGTCCAACTCCTGGGGGCCCATGTTGAAGCTGACGCCCATCCTAGTCCTACGGATGTGCGGCAGTAGTGTCCGCCGTGCCCTGGAACGCGCCATAGCAAGCCGCCACTAAAAACGGCCCCATACGAGCCGAAGATGGTCCATCGTAAGGCTCGGCACCCCTGTACCACTGGCCTTGGAGTACGCGATGATCGGCTGCAGTAGATGCGTCACGGCCCACGCCCCCGCCGCCAACGTCGCCACCAAGTTGTCGTTGACGTAGAACTGGACGTTCGACGGATCGCCCGCGTCGATCTTCAGTAGGTAGTAGGTGTCGGCGCTAAGCGTCGTCGCCGTGGACTGGTCATCGTTGTCAGTCGTCGCATCGTCCGTCTCCGCGAGAAGCACTAGGCTCGCCGCCAACCTGAACCAGGCGTTCTGCGCAACGCTGTCCCAGGTCGCATTGTAGGCGCTTCCCAGGCCGATGATGACCGACTGTGCGGTCGTGCAGCCGGAGACCTTGACCAGCGCCTCGAAGAGGAACCCGCGGATCGCCGGAATCAGCAACTGATCGCCGAACGACAGGCCACCCGTGTTGATCTCGTTGGCCGCGTTCAGCTTGATCGTGACCTCACCGTTGGCGACGTTGTCCACGGGCCCGATGAGTGGCGATCCCAGCGTGCGTGCGGCGAACGGGACGAGGCCGGGCGGAACCGTGGCGAAGCGCAACTTGACGATCGGGATGTCCACGACGTTCGCCAGCGTGCCGGAAACGGTCGCCTTGACCTCCAGGATGTCCCCCGCGGTCACGTTCTTGTTCTCGGCCGTACCATGTACTGTAAGGGCGCGCCCGGTCACAGCGGTGATCGCGACGCCGGGAGGGCTCGTCCCAACCTTGGTCGTGTTGGTATCCGTGGCCGCCAGCATCGCCACCGATCCAGAACCGCTGCCCAACTTGTTGGTGATGGCGAACGTCAGGTAGTTCGTGTCGTTCGTCGCCAGCGCGTCTTCAGCCGTCAGTTGCGCCGAGATCAGTCGGCCCGCTCTGGGGATCTCCACCAGCGCGCGAGAGATGGCACCCGTGGCGACAGGGATGATGTTCGCGCCTACCGTCGTCGTGTCGGCGAGAAGCGGCACGTACAGGTCGATGTATGCCTGTTCCTCATTGAAGTCGTAGAACAGGTCACACCACTGCCGAGGGTTCCAGGCGAAACTGAGGTCCTTGAAACCCTGGCTCTGCCCCGGTAGCCGGTCGATGCACCGCATCGGCCCGTTGCGCGTCGTCCCTGAATCCGGTCCGAACTCTCTGCTTGCCATATCAGTCTCCGTCAAGGGACGCCTTGCAGCGTAGGCATATTGACAGTGTATAGTCGCTTGGCGCAAGAACCCCGCCCACACCGCTTTCGCGGCGCTGCAACCTGGGAGGGCTTACCCTTTCACCACTGCTCGATCTCTCGCTCCAACCGCCGCCTGCCGCGCAACCCCAGTCGCACGGTGGGCCTCTTGGGCGAACTGGCCGCCTTCGGCGCAACCCTCGGTGCTGCCGGCTTGGCGCGCATCTGACCGACGCGCTTCCGCATCGCGGCCGTTTCGGCAGCGGTCGGGGCCGGCGGGATCGCCCCGCCCAGCGCGTCAATGGCGAGCGGGGCAGGCTTCTTCGGTTTCGCACCCATCTTCATCTTGCGCTCTCGCTTTCACATACCAGGCGTTCTGCTGGCACTTCTTCCCGCAGTAGACCTGCTTCGGCCGCGCCGGCAGGAACGCCACCACGCACTGCGGGCACTCCCGCTCCGTCGCTTTCGGCCTCGCGGCTTCGCGCTCGTGGCGCGCGTGCCTCGCCTGGCACTCACCACTGCAGAAGTTCTTCCGCTTGTCGCGCGTCCGATCCACAAGCGTCCCGCACTCGGGACACGGCCGCGCTTCCCGCTGTGCCATTGTCCACTTTTCTGGTGTTTAGAACTCTAGGCACGAACCTCACGGACTGCCGTACACCCCACCTACGTGCGTAGCCCCGGAGGCTGATCTGAATGACCCTACCATATTGACGTTTCCGTTTGCCGTGTCGTCGAACCTGTCCATCCGTGTAGCGCGGCGGTTGAGCCAGGTGATGGCGGTATCCCCCTTTTCGGCCACGAGGAACCACCGGGTGTCGTCCGTCAGGAAGTCCCAGACGAACAGTTCCAGATTGCGGCGGCGGGCGATGGCGTTGATGTCGTTGTCGGCGGTCCCCTGGCGCTTGTCACTCTCCAGGATACGCGCGCCCAAGAACTCATCCTGCGGTCCGACGACCAACCACCGCGGCGAGATGTTCTGCTTGAGCCCGCGCTGATCCACCATATTGGTCCTGAACGCTGCCAGCGCCGACTCCAGCGCCTCGTTCGAGAGGTCCACCGAGGTAGCCGGCCGGTTGCTCCACGTGTCGCCCGTCACCAGGAAGTGCGTGGTAGACAAAAGCGTGTAGGCGGTCGATTCCGCTGTGTAGACGGTGGCCGACAGCGAGTTGAACAACGTTGCCGCCAGCACCTCGCGGGTGTAGGCTGCCGCCCGGCCCAGGTTGCCCCCGATCTTCTTGGCGAACCCGTACAACTCGTCCTCGATCATGACCCGTGTCATCTGGATGCCGAGCGAGTACTCCAGGGCGGTGTACGTGCGGTTCCACGCCTCCTGCCCGGTGTCGTAGTTCCAGGGCCCGCCTTCGGCCTGTAGTTGGAACTGACCGACGCCGGCCTGGACTACATCGGTAACTGTCTGCTTGTCCATTCCGGCAATGTTGAACAGCGCATCGTACTGGTTCCCACGCTTGTCATACTCATCGAAGTAGACCTTGCGGACGATGCGCTCCAGCGTGGTCGCTACATGGCTTCTTCCGATGGGTGACGCTTTTAGTGCCATTTCATTCCCCTATGCACCCCAGAAAACGGGGTTACGAAGTGTCAGGCGGCGAACTGCAGCACCCGCCGCTGTGGGAGGCCATCGTCCCCGATAGCCCAGGTCAGGAACCTGACGAACGCAAAGCCGTAGATGTCGCCGATGGTGTTTACCGCACCGTCTACCCTGTCGGGGAACCCGACCACACGCACAGTTGCGTTTGCCACCGTTGTGCTTTGGATCGTGGCCCCCGTGCCGTCCAGGTGCCAGAGGCCCGTGGCGGTGACGTAGTAGAGTCCCCGAATGTCGTAGAGGTCAGTCTGCGCCGTTACCGCACTGGCCGCCACCGTGTGGTAGACATTCGCGATGAACACATCCGTAGGCAGGATGGGACGGAGTCTGACCTGGGAGTTCGTGGTTCCAGTGGCCGCCGAAACCGCTTGTCCGAGCACCTCACTGTCAAGGATCTGACTGGCGTTGGTGCAAATGGCGATCTTGCCGTCCGCATCGCCATAGACGAGCGACCCCGCCTTCCAGGATTGGGTAGCCGCCTCGATGTACTCCGGCTGTTCCCCGCCTCCCAGCAGAAAGTTGTGGGCCGTACCCAGGGAATGACTGTACCGGATCTGCTTGAGCACTTGAGTCGCCGTTTCAGGTTCCTCTTTCTATGTGACGTGTCTCCACGTCTGTCGATGTACCACTTGCCAGATTGTGCCGGGCCAGACATTGAACCGTCGGGCAAACGCTGAAATCTGGCCCCATTTGCCGGTCCACTCGCTTCGGATCGTGCGAACGTCGGTCTCGGTGAGCTTGGAGATCGCCACATCTTCGCCGCGTGACCACTTGCTCGTATCGGGTCGATGCACCACCTGCGGCGTTTCCAGTATATACTCGAGGGGCGTAGTGTCACCGCCCGTCGTAGAACTCCCGGTCTGGTTGCGCCCCTTCCCCGGTTATGCGTGCCACTTCCTGCCCGGCACGGCGGTTCTCCGTCTCCACGGCATCGTAGACCGCGTCGTGTGCATCCTTCGTGTGCCTGATGCCAGTTGGCGAACGATCCACGACACGCTGTGCGTAGCCATCCGGCGGCAACTGCATCAGCATGCCATAGGGCGACACGACTGGACTGCCGTCATTGTTTCGCACGATCTCTCCGCCGTACGCCTTCGACATCTCGACTTGCATCTGCGAAGCGTCCGGCTTACCGAACATGTCCACCGTCCGTGTCCACTCGGGGACGTAGCCCAGCTTGATCTTCTTCGCCACCTCGGCACTGAGCCGGGTGCGGTCGGTGTCGTACGGTGTGTAGCGCCGTGTCGCCCGCAGCGTCTGCACCGGGCCGCCCTCGGCGCGGGCGCCGCGCGTACGCCGGCGTTGCGCTGCCTCGTAGCGGGCCTGGGCCTCCTCGTCTGCCATCTTCTCCGCCAACCGGCTCGCGGCGATCTCCGGGTCCTCTCGGCGGCGCGACGGTCTGGAGGTCGGCGCCGGAGGCGGTTGTGGCTTCTCCACCGTCTCGCGCGAGGCGACCGCGGCAGGTGGTGTCGCCCTGTTCAGGCTGGCGGCCAACTCCTCGGCAACGGTTCTCTGGGTGATCGGTTCCACCGGTGTCGTCCTCTCCTCCAGCGGCTTCAACGCCCGCGGCGGTTTCTTCTGCACGACCTGGGTCTTCTTCGTGTATCCCCTCTTCTTCTTGGGCGCTGGCAGTGCCGCCACCCCCGGAGGGAGCGCGTGTGTCCCTTGCTCGTTCTCACTCATCGTTTTCGCTCCCGCGCTGCCTGCTTGGCCTTGAACTGGCGGTAGGCGTTTCCAGTCTCATCGGAGGCGGCTTCCCATTCCTCCGCCGACATCCCTGTGATCTGCATTCCCATCCGGTCTTCATCGCTGTATTGCCGCTGCTGCTGCCCGCCGGATACGTCCGGTCCCGGAGAAAGCTGCACGCGGCCTGCGCGCATCGCCGCCGCCCGGTCCCCGGCGCTTTCGATGTACTTACCCTGGGCATCCCGTCCCCGAGGTTGCTGCTGCGGCTGCTTCGACTGGTCGAGCATCGGCGTAATCATACCGGCCAAACCCGCCAAGGTGCGCGGGTCGGACCACGCCCGGCGATCCACCTGAAGCAGCGCATCCCGATAGAACGTCTCGAAGTCTGGATGATCCACAACATGGGCGAGTGCCGGGTTGTATGTTTGGAGTGCCTGCGCGACCTGCGCGGTCGTCACCCCCTGCGCCTCCATGGTCGTCTGCCGCTGCGCGAGTTGCTCGAACCGCTGCTCGAAGACGCGCGTCAGTCGCTCGTCCCGCCGCTCGTCTCGCTTCTTCAGCCACGCGGCGAACCCTTGCGGGTCGTAGTTGGCCTCGGGGATCTCGCCGTCATCAGCCTCATCGGCCGCCGCCGCCGGCGCCACTGGCACCACCGGTGGCGCCTCCTCCTGGCGCGGCGCTGGTACCCCCAGCCACCCCGTGACCTTTGCGGGGTCCGCGATCACCGGTTGGTAGTCCTCGCTCACATCAAGTCCGCGTGCCTGGAATGCTTGCCGCGCCTTGGTGCGCTCCTCCGCGAGCTTCCGCACCGCGTACTGCTCGGCGATCTCCCGCGTCTCGTCGTCCAGGTCCGCAAGCGGGTCTTGTGGCTGCTCCTCTTCGCCGCCCTCCCCGCCTGGTTCCTCGTCCGTTACGTCATCCCCGTCACCGGCCTTGCGGCCGGTCAATCGGTCCCAGAACGCCATCTTGGTCCTCCTCTAAAGGAAATGGCACACATCTTGCAGAATATCTTTCTAGAGTAGGATGCTTCGGAAAACAGTCGGCAGTTGCCCCTTTTCCCCACGTATGTGGGGGTGAACCGTTCGACCAACTCGCGCAGCGGCAAACGACGATCTTTTCCCCACGTATGTGGGGGTGGTTCCGAGCATCCTACTCATCCTCCCCGTTGTAACCCAGGAATGCCACCGGGTCCTCGATGATCCGCTGAAGGATTGCCCACTGCGCTTGCATCGACCGCATCTCCTCCAACGGCCGGTTCGTGTCGATGATGAGGGCGCGCTCGATATTGCGGCAGTGTAGGTGCAGCGCCCGCTCTGCGTACTGCTCCCAGGCGTGGCCGCTCACCATGTCCGCCACCGCGTCTCTTCGGTCCCTCGTCGCCTCCTCAATCAGCATCAACCCATCCCTCTCGCCATCGGTGGTGCTCCGCCCGCCGGAGGCATCCCGCCAGCACCTGGCGCCTCACCTCCCATCTCCGGCGGGACACCTTCCTGTGGCGGAGCCGCGCCCTGTGCCGCTTGCAACGCCCCCGCCACCATCGCACCCTGCTGCAACCCTTGCCGCTCGATTACCGCGGCCTGCTGCATCGCCTGCATCCGCGCCTGCACGACCTGCTCGACGCGCTCCATGATCTTCTCACGCTGCGGATAGCGGAATGCCTGAAGGTAGGCATCGAGTGCAATCTTCTGCGTCTCCATATCCTGTGCCGTCAGTGGATGCTGAAGCAGCAACTGCTGCACCAGGGTTGCCTGGGTGATCCGCGTCTGCAGGTCCGAGAGTTGTGCCAACCCGGTCGGCACGAGGTCTACGTCTGCTTGTAGTAGTTCCGCCGGCACGGTCCCTAAGTGGAAACCGCCCTCCGCCGCGACCAGTTGCCCACCCACCATCGCCGCCGGCACGCTCTGCCCGTCCTCCGTCTGTATGGTGGCTCCGGGCCTCGCCACCTTGCGGAACGGCACCTCGCCACCCTCACCGTACTGCGCGACCAACCACCGCACCTGATCCCAGACCTTCGCCCACTGAAGTGCGACCTTGGCGGCCAGTTCCTCGAACTTGAGGTTCGAGGCGCCCATGACGATCTGCACCTCTCCCAGCGTCTTCTGGGTATCCGTCGCCTTTCCCAAGCTGGGGTTGCTCGATGCCGTCAGTAGCTCGGTGCGGTCCTTGATTTGCTGCACCAGTTGTGTGTGTTCGGCCGGGAATGGGGGTACCGGGATGGGGAGGATACCCCGCACGTTGGTGACGGGGATCGGCCGGCCCAACTTGAACTCCCACTTGTCCGGGTTGAAACCCGCCGACTTGTCATAGAAGAAGTTGGCTGCCATATTGATGACCAGATCGGCGTGGTTGATCTGGTCGTTCAGCAGCGCCGCGTCGGCGTCGTGGTACAACTCCAACATCTCGGCGATGCCCTGGCCGAAGAGTTGTCTCACGCGCGGGATGTAGCGCAACAGCGAGTAGTAGGGTTGCCCGTGTGCGTAGTCGAGATAGCGGAGGCCGAGAATCGTCTCACTCGGCTCGTGGACCGTGACAACGGCCCACTCCATCTCCCCGTCCCCGTTGAAGTCGCCCTGCCAACACAAGTTGTAGCACTCGTACTGCCGGTAGAGATGCACCTCCGAGACGTTACCTCCCACCTCGGTCTCACCATCGAGGGTGGGCATATCCCCCGTATCGGTGTCGATCCCCTCGGCGTCGAGCCGCTCGACCTGGTACTCGTCGGGGTCGTCGGACGGCCGGGTGAGAAGGTCCATCACCGCATCGCGGAAGTACCGCTTCTGCTTCACGCCGCGCAGCAACTCGTCTCCACGCAACGTCAGTTTCTCCCCGATCCCGTACGCTTGCTCGGGGTCCCGGATGGTGGCGGGGAGGATCACGCCATCCTCAAAGGGGATGACCTTGAACTCGATGCCGGAGTAGTAGGTCTCCCACCGCCACTGCAGGTAGCGCGTCACGCGGCCACGCCGATCACGCTTGAGCGCGTCGAACATCGCGATGGGTGGAGGAACGCCGGCAGCTACCAACGCCGCCAGATTCTCTTCCTGCTCAACAACCTCGTGCTCCGGTCGGCGCCGCACCTTGTCTTCGTGCGTCACCCGGATAAAGACGTTGCCGCCAATCGCCAACTCCTGGTGCGCTTCCACGGCCGTCTGCTGCCACTCCGCCTCTTCCAACACCGACTCCAGCACATCTTCGATGAGCGACACCACCTCCAGTGCCTCGCGCTTCCGTGCCTTCACGGTCAGAGGGGGCGTGCTGTGGATGATCTGCTGGTTCAGCCGCGTGCTGTGATTGTCGCAGTGGCTTCGGGTCAGGGAGGACGGGACATTCGCGGCGCCATCCCACGGCGGGTCTACATCGGCCGCCTGCAACTCCCAGTCCCGGCGCCACGTCGCCAGCAAGTCGAGACGCGGTTGCACGGCCTCCCGGTAGCGCCTAATCTCGTGGCAGATGCGGGCGGCGAGCCGCTTCCGCCGGTCCGCGTCCCATCGGATCGTATAATCCACGGGCGCGGCCGGCGGCGGCGACTCGTCAGGCAGTCCGAACTGCTGGTCGTCCGGTATCTCGTCGGCGTAGTTGGCGCTCACGCTTCACTCGCACGGCCCGGCACCATTCATCGGGCCACGGACATGGAATCGTCGTTTCGGTCTTCATGTTGAGGTGACGTTCCGCCGCTTCTCCGCACTCATCGTATCAATCGCCATCACGGCGAGACTTGCTCCCACATCAGGCCGATCTGGCCTGTCGCGTTGGTCGTGATCCCCTGAATGGTGACAGCGGTGTTCTCCTGCAAGATGATCGCCCCATCCACGTCGTCAACGAAGTTGTGGACACCACCGGGAGTCGTCGAGATGATGCCGGCGAGTACTCTGACAGCAACCGGCGCCGCCGGCAGCGTTGTGACGGAGTAAATCTTGCCCATGGAGGCTTCTCCGCCCCCGAGCTTGCAGTTGCGAACGGTCAGTTCGGTGTTCGTGGCTGGGATCGCTGCCGCGATGTTGTCATTGACTGCGTAGACAACTTGGCCTGCCGTGGTTCCAACCACTACTGCCAGCGTCGCCTGCAACAGGACGAGGTTCTTGCCGCTTCCGATGGGGTTGTACAGGGTGACGGTGACTGCGGTTGCGGTCAGCGCAGTCCCCAACGCTGCCGCCGCCTGCTGCGCGCACATGAAGCACCGGCCGGCGTCCACCGAGTCGAAGTACTTCCCGTGTGTCGTCATCACCGCCTGTGCGCCGTAGCGTCCGCCTCGCGGTGCGCGCGAGGTTCCGTCTCCCACACCGGTTGATGCAACCTGTCCGATCTGAAGGTCTCCAGCAGCCATTTTCGTTCCTTTCGTAACCGAGTTGACAGTCTATACATGCCGGGCGCAATGTGGCCCGGTGAGGGTATGCTTGGTGTTACCGCTTCCGCTTCTTCGCTCGCTTCACCACTTCTGGGAGTTTCTTGCCCTTTGGCGTGGCCGCCTCGAACTCATCCACGACGCTCTGCTTGATCTCACCGCGGGCGGCTGCCGCATGGAGCCACCTCCGCTGAGACTTAGATTTCACGGGTGACACGTCACATCCCCATCCCAGGCATACCGCCCTTGCGCTTGCGACTCTTCAGGGCAACCCGCTTGGCCCGCGCCTTCCTGGCGCGCGGCGGCTTCGCGTATGTGTCCAGCATGTTCGCCGGCATCTTCGGCATCTTGGTCATCCCGTGCTGCATCGGTTGATCCCCCACAAACGACAAAAGCGCCTGTCTTCCCAACGCCGCTTGTGGCGGTCGCTTCGGTTGGGTGACAGGCGCTCGGAAAGGCGCTCGTGCGTGTTATGCAGTTGTGCTGGGTCGGGGGGAGTAGCGAAAGCCGCTACGCAGTATCCGCTACTCCCCCCGCCATCGCAAAAGGTGGCGGGCTAGTTCGGCTTTGTTTCAACTCCCAGCCGTTGGTTGGGCGGCTGCAATACTATCACCTTCGTACTGCTGCAGGTCGAACAGCACGACCCGATGCTGGCGGCGAATCTCCAGCAAGCGCCGCTCCGGATCGTAGCGCGCGAGGAGGCGCCCGTTCACGTCGCGCAACTCCACGAAAGTGTTCGCGGCGCGTTCTGGCATCCTACTCCTCGATCGCGCAAAGCTCTGTCGCCTGCACGAGCCACGACGCCACGACACCGCGTCCGACTTCGAGTACCTCGGCGCTCCGGTCGAAGTAGACCTTCTTCCCGAGAGGCTCCTCGATGCCCAGTATAGCACAGATGGGCATCCTCGTGCCATATGCCGGCGATCGGCTGTTCCTGACGAGTGTTCCAGGTCCAACATCCAATATCCTTCCCCAATCTTCCCGGCGCCGGCTCCCCTCCGCGATGAGGATGCCGCCGGCCGTCTGCTCCTTCCGGTCGCCCGGCTCCAGCAGCACCCATCCGTTCAGTGCTCGCAACCCGCCATCGTCCTCCACGATCGCCAGAAGGTCCTCATCGCGCGCGCAGACGAGGCGCTGGTCTCGATCCACCCACCTCAGGTCTTTCTGGCGGAAAAAAATACGATCACCTTCTTCCGCCCACATCACTGTGTGTCTGAATCCCCACGGCGTCGGTAAGGCATATCCCGGCCCGGTTGCGACGACTTGAGCCTCCTCGTAGTTCTCCTTATGGTTGTCGCAGTAGATGATCCCGCCAAGAGAACGATCCGCTGGTTCAAGAAGACGAACGAAGAGATTTGACGCGCGCGGGTGACAGACCGGTTCGGCTTCCTCGCACAGCGGCCAGTAGGCTGGGGCAGTCACGCTGCTTGAATCGCTTCTCATCCCTCGTCCCCCTCCACCTCCATTCGGATGCGCCTCATCGTCTCGGCGGCACAGTGAGTGCAATCGCAGCCGGAGCAATACTCATCCTCGCGCTCGGTCAACTCCGGTGTCTTGCAACCCTGGTCCAACCCCACAAGCGCCCCCGCCAAGGAGTTGATGGCCACCTCCATCGGGATCGACTCCAGGATGTCCTCCCCATCTCTCGCTGCGATCGGCCAATCGACCAAGTGAACGTGGATCAACTCGTGGACGAGCGTGAACTCGTAGTCTTGCTGGACGAGTTGAGCCGGATCAATGTCCTCCGCCCGGAGAAGTCGCAGCGCTGCAATACGGTGGCGCCGGTTGAACGTCGTGTCGCCTAAGTTCGTATCGTTGCCCATCTCTCGGCGGTCAACCAGACGCACGGTAACCTGCCAGTCCCTCAACCGCAAGCGGTCAGCCCAGTAAACGCACCTCTCCGTCAAGTGCTGCTGCAACGCCTCGTCAGTCATATCGCCAACACCTCCTTCGGCTCTATCAAGCTGTCTCCTCCTCCTCATCGTAGTCGATCCCAAGCACCTCGCTGAAGTCCGTGTTGACGGGCACCGGCAAGGCGTCCTCCTCCTCTTTCCCTCTCGCGCACACGGAACATGGTGCCGCGTCGAACCTTGCGCCGGCCTCAAACAGCACCTGCACTGCGTCGATCTCATCCAGCCTTGCGTTGTCCACGTCCACGACGATGCGGGGCTCGTCGTGGTGGCCGCAGGCGTGCGTCTTCGATCGCCGGAACACGAGCCGTGTCATCTCCGAGGCGTGCAGATCCTGGATCGCCTTCAGGCCGTGCGCCATCAGGGGACTCCAGTCAACCATCGATCTTCCTTGCACCTTGCGCAGGTTGAACTGCAGAATCGTCGGCGCCGTACGCGGGGTGCCAATCAAGTCCGTTGAACCTTGCGAGGTCAGGATCGCCTTCATCGCAGAACCAGTGGTAACTCCTGTAGTCTTCGCTGTCTAGGCACAGGGCGTCGTGATGTAGGTACCGAGGGCCGCCTATATCATAGTTTGCGCGGCATTCGGTCAAAGAGTATCGCCCGCTGCGCAGGCGGACTACGGTAAGTGTTCCCCCGCAAAGCGGTGAACACCACGCGCCGGCTTCGTACCGTGGTTCCGCCGCCGCACTGACTGCGAGCGCCTCGGAAAGTGTCATCAGGGATCCCTCCGCAACGCCTCAATGATCCGCCTCGCGGCCGTGCGGTCTTCGTCCAGTACCTCGTGGTATACCGAGATCGAGCCGACTTGCAGCGTCAGGGCGGCTACCCTCGGTTGCGGCCCACGTGGGTTCCTCCGGGTTTCCTCGGCCACGCTCACCACGTACTTCGGGTTAACGTAGAGCTTCCCCGGCTCACCCTCGACCTCACAGAAGTAGCGTCGGAACTCCAGCAACGTGTCACTCATCATCGCCTCCTCCCCGCTATGGTGCGATCCCTATGTCCCAGGCGTAATCGTTCGGGCCGTCTTCCCCGGCACAACACTCCGCCACGAAGTTGTCATACTCGCCCCCTGTGAGCGCCCGCACCATCTGGTCGATGCTCCACGCCTTGTGGTGCGCGCCGTCGATCTGACTGAAGCGGCGTGCGATCTCCAGTGCGGCATAGATCATGTCATCCAACTTTGTGACCGGCCTCATCGGTTCCCTCCTCTTCCCCGGCGACCCGAGGCTCGTGATCTTACTTCGCGAGCAGGCCCTCCGCGCTCTTCCGCCTGCGGGACGACGAAGAGTCGCGAGGCGATGTAGCCCAGTGCATCCGATACATGACTTGATTGGTTCTTCTCCGGGTCCAACTCATATCGCCCATCCGCCCTCTGTTTGTAGGAGTTCCCTGTGATGAACGGGAGCCCGTTGCGCCTCGCAACCCAAGTGCCCGCTTCCGTCGCCGGACACCAAACTCGGTTCACGGTGGCTTGGCCTCGGCGCAAGTTACGAACGGCATAGCCGTGGGCCGGCCGCTTTGTCAACGACAGAACGTATCCCCGATCAGACCCGGGCGCGTACAGATGCGACTGCATACCCGCCAATGTCGCTACCATCTGGAGTGCGTCTGCCGCCGGTCGGGAGTAAACGTATATCTTTGGGGTGCCCTCCCTGATCCAGAAGTCCGACTCCCGGTCGATCTCTTCTCGGTCTGGCAGCGGTTCCAAACCCCAGTGGCCGTCACCACGCAAGTACTCGTAGAGGAACAGCATCCTCTGGCGAGCGCTCATCGACTGGATGAACCATGGCGTTGGATGCTTCTCGGGCATCAGTAACTTGACCAAGGCGGCATAATCGCCCGTCAATACGTACTGCACGCATCCTCTCAAATCCACTCGGGGCTGACGTGTCAATCCTGGAATGCGTTGGCACAAACCATCGAGGGTAGCGATACATTCCGGGTTCTGCGTGACGCTTTGCGAAATGTAGATTGCTCGGCAGATATGATAATGGCCCTCTGCCGATACCCACGCACACAACCTGACGAGATCATTCGTCAGGATGAAGTCTCCACCATCCTTCTCGGCGTGGCAGAGCGGTAACAAGTAATGCTGCCCATTGAGTGCGTCCGCCGGAACGAAGTGAGGTTCGGAGAACGTCTCCCGCTTCGGCGTCTTCTGGTAGTGGCGCTTGATGACCGGGCACCGATGGTTCGGCGTCACCAACATGTCCACGTGGTCTGTCTGGAAGGAGAGAACTTGCTCCGGTCCGTCAAAGACATTCACGGCTTGCAAAGGCGCCAAGCGCAAACGATTGGTGCTGGCGAGGTAGATGTAGATGGGTTCGCCGACGCGAAGAACGTCGTACCGCTTCCATCCTTCTGCCGTCAAGCACTCCGTCTCCTCATCCACGCAATACCCGCCACCCATCGCTTCCTTGATTGGTTCGCAGCGCGGGTCCACGAGGAACGCCGGCAAGCCCCCGTGGAGGATCAGCGACAGTCGCGCCCGCACCGCCTCCAGCCGCTCCGGGATGCTGACGGCGCCGGGGATGATGTCCCATCCCCAGCCCGGCTTGTGCTCGGTGATCGGCTCCCCCTCCTCGCCCACACCCATCGGTAGGTAGATGCCGTCGCGCAGAATCTCGAAGTGCGTGCGCGCCTCGCACCCAGGATTGCTGCGCCCGAGTGCGGGTGGCGCGTTGCCGGCGGGATCACCGAACCATGTAATCGTCAGTTGGTCGATCTCCAGGCCGTATGGCGAGGCGTAGTTGTGGAGGAGGTGGTCGGCCAACTGTTCGCCAAACTCGTATGTGCCAAGCGACAATCCTTCCGGCGGCGCCATGGCCGACAGGATCAACCACTGACCATATCCATTCAGTTGGCTGAAGACGGCCGCTGGACACCCCCCGAAGTCGATTCCTGCGATCAATGGGCGGCCAGGATCGAAGCATAGGGGTGCCCGCGCCACGTGGATGTCAGCGTTATAGGTGGGGTATACAGCCGCCCCGGATGAACTCGACCAGGAAATGTAGTATTCGCGCTTAATGTCATTTTCACTCATCCCCTTCGTCGCAGTGGCGATGTCAAAGCCTGGCACGACTGAAAACGGAATCGTCAGGATTGTCCATCCGTCAACGGTTGTGCGGCGCGGCAGAAGCCGTTCAGACACCTCCGGCATCCTCCGCGCCATCTCCGGCCGCGTCCATGAGGTCGGCCTGGTGCCGCACGAGGAGACCGAGACAGGTGGAGATGCTGCCGGCGGAGTAGAACGCCGTCTCCACCTCGCCCTCGGGCCGACGCCGTTCCATCCCACAGACCACTGCGTCGAAACGGCGCTCCAGCTCTTCCAGCAATGCGCCTGTCTCTACCGCCTCCAGCCCTGTCAGGCGGATGCTCGTGGGCGTTTCACGGCGTCTTCGCGGCACGTTTTGGCCTCCTCATATCCTTTGGAACGCCTCCCACACTCGCCAGCAGTCGTTCGCGGTCTGCATGTCCACCGGTTTCACTGGCTGGTCCCGACACACCGGACGTGGCCCACGATGATAGGATGCCCAGTCATCCAGACCTCCAGGTAGACCTTCACGGGGGCCGTAGCGACCCACCGCCGCCGCCGCAACTCCCGCGCGAGGAGACGTTCCATCGTGCGCTGCACTCGTGTGGGCGCCTGAAACGAACATCCATCGTGCGCTACTCGTTTGGGGGACGACCGCAGCCGCGCAAACAGTGTCGTCCTCTTGTAGGCGAACATCGTCAACTCGCTCACTGCCCCACCTCCTCAAGTGCCGCATGCGCGGCCAAGTGGCGCAGCAGGTGCCCTGCGATGGCCATAGTGTGTCCAAGCCTACGTCCCTGATCGCAGAACGTGCGTGTCAACCCAAGCGCATACGCTACGTTCTCTTGGCACTCGACGTCCGTCTCGTCGCTGCTCCAGATGAGGACTCTCGCAAGTGCGATCAGGATGGCGGATGCAGGCGCGCCAGCCAACAAGGCTAGCACCCTGTCAGTCAGATTGTCAATGCTCGGATCGCGGACATGGTCGAGCAGTCGTCGGACGTCGGGGTCGCCGATGTCCGGCAGAAACCCCGCTGCGCCGATCATGCGCTCGCATGATGCCTCGTCGTACGGCGTCGGATCGCTCACTGCCCCACCTGCGGCGTCATCTCGACATGCATCACTCTCTGCCAGTTGAGCGTGACGATGGGATGGTCCAGCAGATCGACGCGCTGAACCACGAGGAAGTCCTTGGTGACCCGCACGCAGACACCCTTGACGCTGATAGCTTGCCCGGAGGGGGTGAAGGCGATCACTGCCAGCACCTGCGAGCCCAGGAGGTGCCGCAACTCCGGTGGGCACTGCTCGATCACCTCGGCAGTGATCGACACCACTGGGGACACGTTCACGATCAGACCCTTTTCACCCACGGTTCTCCTCCTCCTGCTGCGTGTGGCCCTTGTCCCCGCCCGCAGTCCACTCCTGGTAGCGGCGCAACTCACGCAATTGCGCCGTCGCCTCCTCTATGTATGCCGTGTACGATGACCCGAAGCGCCAGAACACGGGGCACGCCTTGCCAAGCGCCTCGCTGACGGCCTCCTCCGACTGCCCCTTGGTCTCGGCCAGGACCCGGGCTATGATCGGCCGCGCGGCCTCCCTGCGCTGGCTGCGGGTCATGGGCCCGCTGCCACTCGCCGCCGGTGGCAGTACCACTGGCTGCAGTAGGGATCACGAACGCACTCCCAGCCCTCCGCCTTCAGCGCCTCCGTCTCTGGCTCTGGCGGCGGGGCAGAGCGGGGGATGATGCGCCATTCGTGATCCGGTATGGACGACATCCACTCCTCCGCCGTCATCGCGCGCCAGAAGACGAACTGCTTGCGGACTTCCGGCTGCTGGATGGCTGTAGGCAGCGACATGTAAAGGATGCCCGTCAACCGATCCACGCACACGCGCACGAGCGCGCCCCCTATGTGGAACCGGGTGGCGTATCGCTTGCGGTAGTAGGGGACCGCCTTGTGGTCGGTGTCAGCCACGCAGACATAAGGGGTCTGCAACAGGGAGTGCGGTATCCACAGTTCCGTCCCCTCGGCGCCGGCTCGCAGGAGGACGTCGTGTACACCCTCTTGCGGGTAGCCAATGAACAGATGGATGTTCTCCCCGTCGAAGAGGATGCTCGGCAACTCATCCCCGAACGGTTCAAACAGGCGCGGGAGGACGCCCCAGATGCGCTCCTGGATCGCGCGCCTGCACGTGTCGTGTGGGTTCGGCGCCTCCTCGTCCTCCGGTGTCCGCTTACGGCGGAAGTGGACGCACTGCCACTCCTCATCTACCTCATATTCCTCGCCGTCCTGATACACAAGGGTAGATATCAGATGCTGCGGATCAACGGTTCCGGGCTCGGCCCCCTCCACCGAGTAATCCCAGTAGTCATACTCATCGGCGTGAGACAGCCACTCCTGAATCTGCTCCTGCGTCCCTGTCTCGTCAGGCATCGCTACTCCTCCCCGTCGTAGTCGATCCCCAGCACTTCCCCGAAGTCGGTGGAGATGGCGGCCAGTTCTGCCGCATCCGCTGCCTCCGCCTCTGCTGCTTCCGCCTCCACCTCGTGGAGCGGTCTCCCAATCATCCTTTGGATGGCGTCCAACTCATTGCGATACGCACCCTCAAGACCTACGTTACCGAGCATACGCCGCATCGAGGCCAACGCCTCCACGGCAGCCTCCGCATCCCCGGGCGGGACGAGGCGATGCCGCGGTATGATTCCTGCCTTTGTGTTGATCCGCATCGACCTGCCGTAACGCTCCTCAAATGCCTCTGCGACCTCCAGTTCCAACTGTTCGATCTTCAATCGCTGTTCCTCGCGCGCCAACTCCGCCTGCACCAGTGCCTGCAGGCGCCCAATATCGGCCACGGGCAGGGAGACATAGCGCATTTCGCCGCTGCCGTTGGGCAAGGCGATGTCCAGTGCCATCTCGATGCGCTGCGCCTGCTCCGGGCTCAGGCCGGCCCCGTGTCCCGCTGGCACCTCGCAGGTGCATCTCCCCGCCTCCTCACCACTCACACGAGGCCTCCTCGGCGCATTCGGCCTGGCACGTGGCTGTCGCTCGCGGCGGCAGCATCCTCCCCGATGCGGAAATAGTCAGCTACAAGCTGTCCCCTTCAGGGGACAGTCGTTGACCCTCGCTCCTCCGCCTACCTCCGCATCCGCGCCAACGCTTTGGTCAACTCCATCGAGGCGCGGCGGAGCGCCGCGCTCTCGGCACAGCCATACGCATCCGTGCTCTCGCGCCTACACCTCTCCGCATACGCCTTCACGCGCTGCTCGAAGAGCTTGACCGCCTCCATCGCCTTCTCCACGTCAAACTGCGTCATCCCCGCTCCTCTGCTCCTCTACTATACGCGCCAGGTCCTCCCGCAGCCGGGCGACGTGGCACTCCTGGCAGACACGCTTGATAGGCCGCCCCACCCGCTCCCGGTCCGGCACCTCCGCCGGCCGCCGTCCGCACACCACGCACAGGCGCTTTACCGCCACAGTTGCCCTCTCCCCAATTCGCCGCGCACGATCCGACTGGCGTAGCTCCCGACCATCGGCGTACAGACCGCCACGAGGTGACCTCCGCCACGGATCACAGGTATGGCCGCGTTGATGGACGCCTGTGCCTGGTCCCACTGTGACAACTCCTCACAGTGGACGAGCGTGCCACCGCCGCCTCGCATCTTGTGCTCGCCCTGGGGGATCGCCGTGATTCGGGAGCCGAGGCTGTTGCTGATCTCGTTCGCCGTGTAATGCCAGGTCGGCCACCCCGGCCACTGCGCCCGCAAGCCGCGCTCCTCGAACTGATCCAGGATGAAGCGGACCCGCTTCTCCAGGAACCACTCACTCCCCTGGAACTCCCTTTGCTTCAGGGCGGCTATCACGATCTGCCGGTGTGTCGTGCCGCTCATCGTGCTTGGCCACCTCGGGTCGCGCCCGCCGGCGGCCAACCAGACATCGAAGCAGCAGATCGCCCACGAGGCCAGTACCCGGCGGGACTTTTCGATCAGGAGCAGCTTCTCCTCGATGAGCGCATCGTCGAGCTCGCGCAGATAGTCCCAGTCCGGCATCACGCGCACCAGGCCGGCGGCCTCGTCCTGCGTGAAACAAAGCTCCGTGCGAAACCTTGTGAATGATCGCTGAAATGGGTTGCCGCGCCGGAAGTGGCGCAAGAACCGGTCCGCCACGGTCGGCTGCTCTTGCGGCAAGCCGAGAGCCGTGACGAGTTCCGGGCTGATCGGCTGCCTGCTGCGCGGTCCCGTCCTAGTCATAATTGTCGCTATACGCGCCACAACCGGTGGGGTCGTGGGGTACGGGTACCAGTCGCCTGCATCGGGGGGGGGTGTAGGCGTCATCTGCTGTCCCCCGGCCGCTGGCGGAACCCGCGAACGATCGGGGCTGCGCCGGTTGGCGCGCTGGGATGCGGCGCCAGATGCGCGCGAGGTTCATTGCTTCTCTTCGGCAAACGCTTCAAATCGATTCGTGATGCGCTCCAATAGGCTCGACGCCATCGCCCCAGCCACTTGCCTTGCCAGATCCTCGCCTATACCCAGGTGCCCATTGAGTGCCTGGCATATGTCCTCGGACAGCGTCGGCCCCAGCGCCTGGCGCACAACCTCGGCCAGTTCCTCCGCCGCAGGCTGCGCCGCGGCCGTCTCCCGGTCCAGGCGCTCCCGCTCCAGCAGCAAGCGCTGCACCTCTATATACTGATCGAGGGCCGCCAGGCGCCGGCTGACGTTTGCGTGCCAGTCGCGGAGGCGCTGCGTCTCGTACCCCGCCGCAAGCTCCTCCGCCAGCAACTTGCGGGCGAGGTGGAGATCATCGAGCGCGAGGGCCATCTCATCCCACAGGGATCGCCCCCGACGTAACTCTCCCGCCTCGTGGGCCTTGACAATGGCAACGCTCACGTGGCCTGCTTGCTCGTGGCGATGGATGGATTTGTAACCAATGCCATAAAGGGACGCAACGTGACGGACCGATTGGCCTGCCGCGAGGTCACGATCAATGTCTGCCCGCCTGGGGTGTATGCAAGCTTGGCACGTTGGCACATGAGGTATCCTCGCCACCTCCATTCGACGGCCGGGGGCAAAACTCCTGCACGATTTTGCGATCACCCACTTGACGTTTCGTATGCTACGCTGTATACTGGCAGTGTAGACCGACGATGGACGAGGAGGAGGAGACGATGTTACCCTGGGTTATCCTCACGATCATTGTGTGGTTCGTGTGGGCAGCGCTGTTGGAGGGCAAGGACCGATGATGACGGCGATCGACCGGGAGTATGACGACGCGCTGCCCGCCGACAAGGCCGACCGCAAGTACTTTGCGATGCACGACGCGGGGTGGGCCGGATGGGACGCGCGGATGGCGGGGGGAGAGCGGGTAATCCCCAAGCAGCACCAGGAAGAGGCGCAGGAATGGCTGTGCGGCTGGGACTGCGCCGAGGAGCGATGCCGGATGGAGAGTTCCTACCGGTTCTGAGGAGGAGGAGACAGATGGAGACCTACACCCGTATCACCGCTGCCCGATCCGTGCGGATCAGGGACAACGACATCCGCGAGGAGGGCGATCCCGTCCTCGATGCCGACGCCATCACCAGGCTCAACTGTGACCTCATCAGCGGTCGCGCCCAGCTCGCCGAGGAGTTGCGAGGTTGGCGTGGCTATAACGCCACGCTGATGGGCGAGCACGGCGATACCTATCACGTATGGGTTGCGCAGCTCCGCCCGGACCTGCTGATCGACATCCACATCTCTACGGTCAACGATGGTCAGTGGGGGCCGGAGACGACTCCGGAGCAGGCGCAGATCCTCGCGAGGAACTGCGCAGCCCTGCTGACGGTGTACACCGAGCGGTACTGGCCTGGGGCGAGTGCCGACATCGCCACGAAGCACGAGCCCGGCACGGGGATCAGCGTTCGGCCCCAAGGGGACGCCACGGACACCGACGATGTCGAGGAGGTTGCGGAGGACCTGCACGGCTATCTGGTCGAGCACTGGGACGCGGATCCCCTCTGGGAGGAGGGTTTCGACGCTGCCGCCTACGTGGCGCGGCACCCCTGATAGCCGCCTGACAGTCGCACGCTCCCCAGAGGATGCACGTCGGCTCGATGCCGAGGGAGCGTATCCCCGCTGATCGGGGACAGGACCGGGAGAGGAGGGCGAGGTGAGGAAGCACATCATCGGGTTAGCGATCGAGTGGATGCGGGCGTCCGGCCCCCGGACCCGCGAGCGGCTCGACGATCTGGTAGAGCTGTTTTTAAGCGAGTATGCCTACACCACCGACTTGAACGACCTGAAGGCAGAGGCGTGGGCCACCTACACGAAGGGGGCGAGATGATCTACATCGTCAAAGTGCTGCCCCCTCATACCCTGCTGCGTGACACCCACGTGCATGGCTCCTTCGCCACCCTCGAGGAGGCAACCGAGTTTCAGGCCAAGCACACGTTCGCCACCGGCACCGAGGTGTGGATCGAGGCGCAACCGTCGGAGCGGGCCGACGAGTTGCTGCGTGAGTGGCTGGATGCGTTCGCGGCCGCAGTCATCGCTGGCGATCGCTGGCATGTAGCGGTGCAGACATCTGGTGCCATCGCGAGCGAGTTCGATGCCTACATCGAGGCGCTTCACGCGACGCGCGCGGCGAAGGACGCCTACCTGAGCGCCCACGAGTGAGACACGGGCTGGCGGCTGCCGGCCCAAGGAGAACACCATGACCATCGAGGATGCCGTCCACATCATGCTGCCCCAGGTCGCGGATCCGCCCGCCGGCTTCCGTGCCCGGTTCCCGTGCCTCTCCCTCATCGTGGAGTGGGACGGGCGGGACGGGCCCGAGACGTTGCGGCGAGACGTCGCGCAGATCAACCGTGACCTTCTGCACAGCACTCTGTCGGTGGATTGGCTCGCCATCCAGACCGTGGGGGACGTCAAAGCAGCCCTGCACGATGCGTATCCCATCCCGGTGCGCATCTACACCGAGGAGGAGTACGAGGAGATCAAATGGGGTCGGGAGCGCGAAGCGCTGGAGGAGTTGGCCGTCAGCATCGCGCGCAAGTACGCCTGCACCGTCAACACCGAGCGGTTCCTGGCGGCGTGCAACACGGAGATCGCCAACATCCGCGACACGAGGTTACAGATCCGCCGCAGCGGCGATCCGCCGATTCTCCTTGACATCCACGCGTGCACCGAGAAGGAGATCCAGATCCAGCGCTTGCTGTGCTGGATCGAGCAGAACCTGCCGCTCCTGTTCGCCCGCTGGGAGGAAGCCGCCCGATGACACAGTTCGAGCAGATCCACGTGCCTGCTGTCTGCGAGGCGAACGAGCGGGAGGACTTGCGCCGGCTCTTGGAGGCCCACCTCGCGCTTTCCTGGATCCTCGATGTCGCGTCGGCGCGGGGCAAGATGGGCCTCCGCCTGGAGGGCATCCGCGAGCGCGCAGAGCGCGCACTGTTGTTCCTCGACACTGGGGATGCCGCAGTCCCCCATAACACTGACACACGCGGGGGAGGGGATCTGCCCTCCCCCACCGAACACCGCGAGGAGACACCGCACATGGAAGACTTCGTTCTTGAACCCTGCAGGCGGCAGGCAGTCGCGGCGATCGACATCAAGTACGATACCAGCATTCCCGATGGCTCGGAGTACTACCGGGTGTGGATCGACGACGAGGCCGAGGTGGGATCGCTCGTCTACATCCCCAGCCGCCGCCGCGGTGGCTTCGCGTGGGGAGCCGACGCGATCTGGACGGATGCCGACAGCGCGGAGGAGGTGGTGATCCGCGTCCGAGCGGGTGAGGCGATCGAGTGAACGCACTGCTTCTCTCGTCCGCTTGGGCACTCATCGCCCATTGGCTCGGCCTGGACGGCACGCAGACAGCGCTGCTGCTGCTTCTGTTCATCGCCGTGCGAACTGTCCAGATCGGCGCCAGCACGGGTTTTCGCTGACACCGGCGGGGCCCGGCACCCTTCCCGGGCCCCCTCTCAAATCCCCCGATCTGGCGCCCCCCCTCCCCCAGACACCACCCAACCGCTTGAAACGCCGCTACGGGCGTTTTAGCGCGTCTGTGGGGCATCTGGCGGGAACTCCCCCGGTTCCTCCTTGCGCAACATCCGCAGACACGCCTTGCACACGTCCCGTGTCCCCTCCGGTGTCTTTAGCGGACACCAATCCCTGCCCACGCCGACGCGCCCGCACAGCGATGCCGTGCCGTCCTCCGCGCGCAACATGTGGATTCGGGTTCCGCAGCCGTAGTAAGCATACTTGTATTCCGCCATCAGTCCTCCTCCAGCGGCAACAGCATCTCAGGCGCCGCCCCCTCCGTCGTCACCGTCTCCTCCGTCGTCATCGTCTCCTCCAACCCTGGCAACGGCGGGTTCGCCGCGTGCAAGCGCTTCCAGCCGAGGGCGCAGTACCTGGGCAAAAGCTCGATCCCAAGCGCCCTTCGGCCCAACCGCACGGCCACCAGTAGGGTCGTGCAACTGCCTGCGAAGACATCCATGACCGTTGCGGGTACCGGGGCGCCGGCATCGCACCGGCACGTCTGGCGCCATCCAAGCGTCTTGCCCGGCCGCCACTGCTCGTAGAACTCCGATCCCGCGCGCTTCCGGCCGCGTTCTCCCCGCTGGCCGCGCACCAAATCCCCCTCGTGGTCGTGCCACGACTGACCGCTACCGCCGGACGGGCCCGAGGTGACGCGCGCATAGGGTGCCCCGCATGCCGCACACACTCCCCCCGCCGAGGTGCTGGCGAGGATCGGGATCTCGCACAGCTTCTGAGGGTATGAAGCATAGTGTTCTTCCCGCAAGGGTTCGGTTGGGAAGGTCCATGTCGTCCGCAATGCGCGGCCCGGCGTGCCCGGCACCCCACCGTGGTTGTCCTGTTGCGGGTTGGAGCCCAGCGCCGTCCCCGCCGACCACTTCTGCTTTCCACGCGTCGTGTACTTCAGCCGCTTCCCCTCACTGGCAGCACCGTAGATGGCGCGTGCTGCCTCGCCTACCCACTCCCGGCGCCCGTACTTCGCCGGTTGCCGCACTGCCTCTGCATCGTAATAGTACCGGGCGGAGCGCGTGAACAGGATCATGTCCTCGTAGTCCACCGTCGGCCGGTCGGTGGCGCTTTCAGGCATAGGGTTACACTTAGTCCAAATGCACTTACTGCGCACGTACCAGCCGTCATTCTGCATCACTATTCGGAAGCGATCGGGAACAAGTGCAAGGTCTTTCGCCTTCAGGACGCCTCCCGCCGTCCCGAAGGGCTTGTCGCGGAACGTCCGGTCGTCGTTGCCAGCCGCCTTCGTTGCCACCGCACTCCGCCCGTTCGGGCTGCCGGCGTACGAGTCGCCGATGTTCACCCACAGGCTGCCGTCTTTCCGGAGGACACGTTTCACCTCGCGAAACACCTCCACGAGGTGTTCGATGTAGGCGTCCACGTCTGGTTCCAACCCGAGTTCGCCCTTCCAGCAGCCACAGCGGTCGCAGAACTGGCCCCCGCCGCCGCTACCGGCGCCACAGCCCGCCCTGTCCAATGCCGGGTTGAGGTTCCCACCTGTGCCCGACACGCCGCGGTTGCCCCGGCGACCGTGTTCCTCATCCTCGCCCCACACGTGTTCGCAGGCGCGCTCCTCCTCCGTCATCGCCCACACCTGGGGTTCGGTGAGATAAGCCCGGACTCCCCAGTAGGGAGGGGAGCATATAGTGACGTGGACACTCTCCGCCGGGAGGCTACGGAGAACTTCCCGGCAGTCACCCTGGTAGAGGGTAGCGCGCTCGTTCTGGGCGTAAACAGAGCTTTTCCGTTCGCTTCCCTCAGTCATCCAGGAACGCCTCGCTGTTGAACGGCGCCGACAGCACGACCAAGCCATTCCCCCCTTCATCTGCCGGCCAAGCCGCAACCACGATCCCCTCCACTTTCCCCGCCTCAACGTTGTTCATCGTGCTCCTCCTCGCCATCACCGCTGCCAAAAGCAGGCACAGGTATCACACAGGGGTCGGGGCCTTGATCTCGTAGTCCTTTGCGATCACGCCCTCCGTGACCGCGCCGCGAACGTGCATCGGTTTCCAGAATCGACCTGCGCGCCTCCCGAAGAGCGGGCGCTCTGCACTGTAGGTCGCGAAGTGGCCACGACAGATGTGGAGCGCCCGCTTGAGACCAGTTGCCTCTGAATCGCCCTCCCGGCGCAGCACCTCCTTCATCGGGTCGATTTCGAGCACGTAGTAGCGCGTTAGTGGCTGACCGTGACGCTTGGCATAGGCGCGACTGAGCTTGGATGGTGGCTCGGTCTCTTTCTTTCGCACGTTCCGGCAGAACATGAACGACAGCGCCAGCAAGGCGGGGAAGATGATGCAGTTCGATTGAAGAGCGACCTCCGCTTTCTCGGTCGGATTGGTGCCATAGACGGCCACGTTCGACGACATAGGGCGGCCTTGCTTGTCTACACAGATAGACCACCGTAGAACCGGACCATAGATGCCTTCAAAACCAGCCTGATCCACCTCCAGAAAGGCGTCTGCCGTGATCTGGGAACCAAAGTTGTCGGGCAAGTGGTCCAGCGCGTTCGGGAGGCCCCGGATGCGCTGCTCGTGGGTGATCTTCGCAACGAACACCCTTCGCTGGCTGTCGGTGAGGTACTGGAACACTTGCTCTTTCGGCAGATCGGCGTAGCGCGTCAACACTGCTTCGATCTCCGGTCCGTACCGTTTCCAATTCTCTGCAACGCTCTGGGCAACATCTTCCCAACACCCCCCCGAATCGGGATGTGTTCCGTTCAGGATGGATTCGATCTCCGTTCGTGTTTGTTCCTGGAATAGCAATCCCACCGTCTGCGGGAAGTGGTCCATCTTTTGAATCCCGGTGACGCGCGAGACGCACTTCGTTGGTCTGCGGTACTCCACCCAGAACCTCGGGAAGGGTGCTGCGGTGCAAGGGAAGTCCTTCGTGACATCCCAATCTTCCTGATCGGTCCCGGCCCACAGGTACTCGGCTACGTTGTCCACCACCAAGCAGGGCACGCCGCTAATCAGCGAGTGCACGTGCTCCGTTGCACCCCCCCCCTGCTCTCCAGCAGCCGGGTC
>ERZ1292640.486-Hain-H43-02um-R1-486-length-32160-cov-6_pt1 | contig 32160 bp, 32 predicted proteins | sample MGYA00564404_ERZ1292640 | MGnify/ENA primary metagenome ERZ1292640 (study PRJEB36523, sample SAMEA6512636) | groundwater metagenome | collected 2019-01-08 | study: AquaDiva: Metagenomics assemblies of 32 groundwater samples | reverse complement strand
ACAGCCTCAGTGCATAAAGCACGTCTAGGTGATGAGGTACTACTCAGCGGATTCCATCAGGGACAAAAGCGCTTTACTTTGCATAAAGTCCGGATGTATGGCTGCAATCTTTACCTGCTCAAAATTATTAAATGAAAGCTTGGCATAACGTGGGCGTCCATGTAAGATTGTTTCTTAGAAAGAAACTTTATTCTGATTCCGCGTGGGGTATTTGCATGTTAGAAATACTGATTCAATAACAACCATATAGTAAATTACTGATGGCGAGATATTAAGAAAACAAAGATCTTATATTGAATCAACAGCAAGAATAAATTATCTATAAATCTAACTCTTGGTTTTGTATGAAATACAAAATTCCATATGCGGCTGAATATCAACAATATTCATTGTTTATTTGACTTTCAGGTTGTTTATTAGCACCAACCAGAGTCACGATTTCCCATACCTGCAAATGTAAAAGTTTGGCTATCTCTTCATAATCGTCAGGTAAAGAAGCATCGTCCCAACCATTGGCAGAATGTCTGGCTAAATTTACAGCAAGCGCAACATTGCGTACGCGTTTTAATTTTGAACAATTATCATCCATAAGAGTAATTAATAACTCAGGTAATTTCCACTTAATGGCAAGTTCCAGTTGCAATTGATGCAGCGAGAAACCGAGAATACTCTCTTGTGCCGCAGTACTGCGTAATGATTTATCCAACTTTTGTAAGTTTCTAATTTTTAACATTTCATTAGGAGAAAAACACCACATGAGTATTTCTGTGATATCATGTAATAACGCAGCAATACGAATCTCTTCAAAATGTAAATCATGCAAACGAATTGCCCAATCAAAAGCATAGGAAGAAGCGAGGTTTGCGCGATGCGTGACTTTTAGCAAATAAACCAGGGCACTCATATTGTCACGTCCCAGGATTTCTTCAACCAATGGTTTTGCAGATACCTTATGCAAGGTAGTTTCAAGTCCAAGCAGCATTATTATTTGCTCGACCTCCACGACATCATGCTCTTGGCAACGATGTTTATGTTGCTGCAAATACCGTAGTAGCTTTACCGTCATTAAAGGATCATATTTCACAACATGAGCAATGCTACGCGCATTCAAATGCTGTTCATCCTGCTCCAGGATTGCAAGATTACGTGCGGTTTGTTTTAAAACAGGGATTTCTGCTGATGTAAGAAAATTTACCCACTCTGATAATTTTCTTTGTTTCTGCTGTGGCATACTGAACTCCCGATTTGAAATATCGTATTTATTTTTTTACGACATTTCTTCATAAATCTTTAGGAAACAATAAGCTATTTACTCTTAGCCACTTAATTCGTGATAGTTATTTATTTTACAGGAGTTATTGATTAATGATTATAGAACAGAAGGTTAAGAAAATAATCGTTCCAACTCCACACCGGGATCTTCAGCGCGCATAAAAGCTTCGCCCACAAGAAATGCGTTAATTTGATTATTACGCATCAGGGCAACATCAACAGGACTGTGTATGCCACTTTCTGTAACCACAATTCTGTGAGATGGGATTTGATTCAACAATTCAAGGGTTGTATTTAAGGATGTTTCAAAAGTCTGTAAGTTACGGTTATTGATACCTATTAATGGTGTAATCAGTTGAAGCGCCATTTCCAGTTCAATTGCATTATGCACCTCTACCAGAACAGCCATTCCAAGTGTATTAGCCAACTCTTCAAGCTTCTGCATCCGGGTTAAAGATTCATTGATGGAAGTACCCGAATAATCATCATGTTTTAATAAAAACGCACTGACTATCAGCAAAATGCAATCGGCATTCATTGCACGTGCTTCAACAATTTGATAATCATCAAGAATAAAATCCTTGCGCAAAACCGGAAGTAGGCATGCTGCACGCGCTTGTTGCAAATATTCAGGACTGCCCATAAAAAACTGTTGATCCGTTAACACCGATAGGCAAGCTGCGCCATGCAGTGCATAAGTTTTAGCAATCTCAGCAGGCAAGAACTCAAGCGATTGAGTACCGTCAGCCGATGAATGTCCGCGTAATATTCCTTTACTGGGGCTGGCCTGCTTAATCTCTGCAATCACAGCGGATTGTCCTGCATTTATTTTGTTCCGAATTGCAGCAACAAAATCACGCGGTGGCAATGCTGATTTTGCTTCTTGCAGTAACAGTGAATAGGGTTTTAATGCTTTAGCAGCAACAATTTCTTGTTTCTTTACTGCAAGAATTTTTTTTAGAATATCGGACATTGTGTTATGAAATGGGGTTTTTGTGAGTAAATTCCACTAATTCATGAAGTTTCTTTAATGCGGCACCACTTTCGATGACTTGATGCGCTGCTTTTATCCCCTGATCGAGAGTATCAACTATACCAGCCACATAAATAGCAGCCCCTGCATTCATCAAAACGATATCGCGCGCTGGCCCGGCAACATTCTTCAGTACCGAGAGCAGCATCAATTTGGCGTGTTCCCCATCAATCACTTGGATGGCTTCAATAGAGGATGTTTTTAAATTAAAATCTTCCGGTCTGATGGCGTAAGTTTTTACTTCGCCATTTCTCAGCTCACCCACGTTTGTTTCACCCGTTATTGTGATTTCATCCAGTCCATCTTTTCCATTGACAATCAATACATGTTGACTGCCCAGCCGATGCAACACATGTGCCAGAGTTTTAACCAGATCATCGTTGAATACCCCCAGCACTTGTCTTTTGGCGCCAGCAGGATTGGTTAATGGCCCCAAAATGTTAAATAATGTTTTAATGCCTAATTCACGCCGTACCGGAGCGGCATGCTTCATTGCGGCGTGATAGTTTGGGGCAAACATAAACCCAACACCAATTTCACTGATACTCTGAGCAACCTGCTGCGGTGTTTGATTTAAATTAACGCCTAATGCTTCAAGTACATCAGCGCTCCCCGATTTACTTGAAACCGATCTCCCGCCATGCTTGGCCACGCGAGCTCCTGCGGCGGCTGCAACAAATGCTGATGCAGTGGAAATGTTGAACGTGTGCGCAGAATCCCCACCTGTGCCACAGGTATCGACCAGATGAGCGTTATCAGAAACATCAACTTTAGTTGCAAATTCACGCATGACCTGAGCAGCCGCAGCTATTTCCCCAATAGTTTCTTTTTTGACCCGAAGGCCGGTAATGATCGCAGCTATTAGAACAGGTGAAATCTCACCTTGCATGATTTGCCGCATCAGAGAAACCATCTCATCATGCATGATTTCTTGATGGGCGATTATGCGGTGCAGAACTTCTTGTGGAGTCATTAAATTACCTTTATTCAACCTAATCTATTTATCGGTTAAGAAAATTCTCGAGCATTTTATGTCCATGCTCACTCAGTATAGATTCAGGGTGAAATTGAATACCTTCAATCGCGAGAGTTTTATGACGTATACCCATAATTTCATCATCTTCAGTCCAGGCCGTAATTTCAAGACAATCAGGCAGCGTCGAACGTTCAACAACCAGTGAATGATAACGAGTTGCAATAAAAGGACTGGGTAAATCCCGGAAAACACCTGCATTATGATGAAAAATGGGGGATGTTTTACCATGCATCAGCCTTTTCGCATGAATGACTCGACCACCAAATGCCTGCCCAATGCTTTGGTGCCCCAGACAAACACCTAAAACGGGAATATTTTGACTAAATTGACTGATTACTGAGAGCGACACTCCTGCTTCATTGGGTGTACACGGCCCTGGAGAAATCACTATTCGTTCAGGCTTGAGTTGTGAGATTTTATCCAGAGTTATTTCATCATTTCGGAATACAACAACCTTTTCACCCAATTCAGAAAAATATTGCACTAAGTTGTATGTGAAAGAATCGTAGTTATCAATCATTAGCAGCATAGTTGTTAACTCTTTGTTTACGCAGTATATTATTAAATAAATTTATAGGGAGCATTATATTGATTGATGAATCAATGGATTAAACAACCAAATTTTACCAGTTCAATCGACATGAGTGTTGCTTCATCATTTAGGGTCAATGGGTATAACATAAACAGCTTATATAACAATAAACTCAATAACCGATCAAAAACTCCTAACCCAATATTTCGCCGTCAGAACATTATTTGATATTGCTCTATTAATTCAGTAAAATAAGGGGCTTTAAAACCTTGTCTCACCACATGCGGGAGACTTTACCCATAAGGAATGTATGCGCCATTATGAAATAGTATTTATTGTTCATCCTGATCAAAGTGAACAAGTGCCTGCAATGATCGAACGTTATCGTGGCATTGTAACCGCAAAAAATGGCAAAATTCATCGAATAGAAGATTGGGGTCGCCGCCAACTTGCCTATCTGATTCAGAAAGTTCATAAAGCGCACTATGTGTTAATGAATATTGAATGCAATCAAGAAGCATTGGATGATTTAGATCATTCGTTTAAATTCAGTGACGCTATTCTTCGGCATCTGACCATTAGAACAGATGGCCCTGTAACAGAGCCATCACCCATGATGCGCCAGGAAGAGAGAACCAGTTCTGCAGGCTCTCACATCTCAGATGTGGTCGCTGAAGACCCGGAGTCGGATGATATTGCAGATGAACCCGTTGTCCCTGCTGTATAGACTTCATAACAATTGGATTGCAATCAGACAATTATTTGTGGAAAAATTATTAAATTAGGCGTTTTACGCTACACACCTGCCGGCGTTGCTGTTATTGAGTTTACAATCAATCATGCATCACGCCCAATAGAAGCTGGCGTAGCCCGGCAAATAATGTTTGAAATTCTTGCAGTGGCACTTGGGCAAATGGCTCTGACTGTGGCCGAAATTAAGATTAACAGCACGGTTAAACTGACAGGATTTCTTAATAGAAAAAGTCATTTGAATCAACAACTGGTATTACATGCACATCATGTTGTACTTATTTAATCAGTAAATAGGAATTAAAATGGCACGTTTTACAAGACGCAAAGACAGTAAAGAAAAAGAAAAAGAGAAAAAAGCTAACCGCCCCTTATTTAAGCGCAAAAAGTTTTGCCGGTTTACTGCGGAAGGCATAAAACAGGTTGATTATAAAGATATTGAAATCCTGAAAGACTTTGTCAGTGAGAATGGCAAGATAATTCCAGCCCGCATTACCGGCACAAGGGCTTTTTATCAACGCCAGCTCGGCACGGCTGTGGAGCGCGCCCGTTTTCTGGCATTATTACCTTATACTGACCGGCACTGAGGAGTAATGACATGCAAATTATTTTAATGGAAAAAATTACTAATCTAGGGCAGTTGGGGGATATTGTTAATGTCAAGAGCGGTTTTGCACGTAATTATCTGATCCCGCAGGGGAAAGCAAAACGCGCGACAGAACAGGCTATTGCAGAGTTTCAGGCAAAACGTGCCGAGCTTGAAAAAATCCAGGCTGCTGCTTTAGCCGCAGCTCAAGCCATCGCTGCCAAATTAGATGGATTGTTAGTACAAATCACTCAGAAAACAGGCAGTGATGGAAAACTATTTGGTTCGGTTACCAATGCGAATATCGCCGAGGCACTCACAGAACAAGGTTTCTCAGTTGAAAGATCAATGATTCGTATGCCTCATGGCCAATTAAAACAAGTTGGCGATTACCCGCTAACCATCGCATTGCATAGTGATGTATCCGCACATATCACCGTTTCTGTATTAGGTGAAGCGATGCTTTGATAGCATACTTTAAGATTCATTTCCTATTAAAAGGACTATTCAAGATAGTCCTTTTTTCATTTGGTATTCAGCAATGATAGAATTAAGTACCGCTCAATCGTGTTTCTATATGGATACCCATGGCGCAATCACCTGTTAGTATCAACCAAGATCAATCTGTAGATTTCTATAAAACGCCACCCCATTCGATTGAAAGCGAGCAATCTGTCCTGGGCGGATTAATGCTGGATAATAACGCCTGGGAGAAAGTTGCAGATATTATTACTGATAGTGATTTTTATCGGCAGGATCATCGTCTGATATACCATCATATTTGCAAGCTGATAGAACACAACAAACCTGCCGATGTGGTTACTGTTGCTGAATCTCTGGAAATATCAGCGGAACTTCAGAATATAGGCGGACTGGCCTATATTGGCGAGATTGTACAAAATACACCATCTGCCGCTAATATAAAGCGTTATGCTGAAATTGTTCGTGAGCGCTCAATCATGCGTAACTTGGCCCAGGTTGGAGTCCAGATAACCGACTCTGCCTATAACCCGGCTGGACGCTCCGCTGCAAATTTATTAGATGAAGCGGAAGCAAAAGTTTTTGAAATTGCAGAGGAAGGGGCTCGAGGTAAAGAAGGTTTCGTAGATATTCAACCCCTCCTAAAGCAAGTGGTTGAAAGGATAGAGTTACTTTACAATCAAGATAACCCAAGCAATATAACGGGCATTGCTTCAGGTTTTCACGATCTTGATCAAAAAACTTCCGGATTTCAACCTGGAGATTTGATCATTGTTGCAGGTCGGCCATCAATGGGTAAAACAGCCTTCTCACTCAATATTGCAGAACATGTTGCATTGGAATTAAATAAACCTGTCGCTGTATTCAGTATGGAGATGGGCGGAACGCAGCTTGCCATGCGAATGCTGGGATCGGTAGGAAAGTTAGACCAACATAAAGTCCGTACGGGGCGTTTGGAAGATGCAGATTGGCCTAAGCTGACCCATGCATTAGGTAAACTTAATGAAGCCCCCATTTTTATTGATGAAAGCGCAGCACTTAATGCATTGGAACTTAGAGCACGAGCAAGGCGGTTATATCGTCAATATGGTGAATTGGGACTAATTGTGGTGGATTATTTGCAGTTAATGTCCTCCAGCAGTCAGGGAGAAAATCGTGCTACTGAGATTTCAGAAATATCGCGGGCTTTAAAAGGATTGGCCAAAGAACTTAGAGTACCGGTTATCGCATTATCGCAACTTAACCGGAGTCTTGAGCAACGCCCCAATAAACGCCCAGTTATGTCGGATTTGCGAGAATCAGGCGCGATAGAGCAAGATGCCGATGTTATTCTTTTTATTTATAGGGATGAGGTTTACAACCCGGATTCGCCCGATAAAGGTATTGCAGAAATTATAATTGGCAAACAGAGAAATGGCCCGATCGGCAAGATCGATTTAACTTTCCTGGGCGAATATACACGTTTTGAGAGCTATGCCAAATCAGAATATTACTGAAAGCAGCGAGGTACTGGAAGTTACAGTGAGTTTAAATGTAGGAATGAATCCGAGTATTGTTCCATAGAAGTTATCACGGCAATGGTTAAAACGAAATTCAGTTTCTTTCAATAGCAGACAAAAAGTGAAATGATCAAGGGAAGCTAACTATCTCGATATTCACTCGTACAAATGTTATCAGCAACGCCAGAGCGTAACAACCTGTCCAGTTCTGAGTGAGAAACTCTATTCACTGCACTTTTTTGTCTATGCATTAATCAACATTAACTTCAAATAAAAAAGAACAAGGATGATCAAATGAATGATCATCAACATTCATCAAACACGCTTTCTGAATTCATTGGCATGAGGATCAATTTCAATCTTGTCGCCTATTTCCACAAAGGCAGCGACCGGAATCTCAAACCCTGTTCCCACAAGCCGTGCCGGCTTCATGATTTTACCGGTGGTATCCCCTCTGACTGCCGGCTCAGTGTATTCAACTTCACGCACAATCGTGTTGGGTAATTCAACGGAAATGGCCTTGCCTTCATAAAAAGTCACCTGACAAACATCTTCCATACCGTCAATCAGATAATTCAGAACATCCGGCATATTGTCAGCTTCCACTTCAATCTGGTTATAGTCGGCATCCATAAAAACATAGAGCGGGTCAGCAAAATAGCTGTATGTACATTCTTTCCGGTCCAGCACAACCAAATCAAATTTCTCGTCAGCTTTATAGACTGTTTCCATTGTGGTGCTGGAAAACAGGTTCTTCAGCTTCATCTTAACCACCGATGCATTACGACCAGATTTAGTAAATTCAGCACGTTGCACAACCATGGGGTCAACACCAACCATCACGACATTACCCGGGCGTAGTTCCATTGCGGTTTTCATATTTCAATTCCAAAGTTTAAGTTATAAGCAGATTAAATGCTGTTTACTCAGACAAACAGTTCATTCATGAACCTTAAATTATAGCCGATTTCCAGCAAACTGCACCAGACTGGATGCCAGATCATCTTGTTCCAGCAATTGACTGACCCAGTTTTTATTATGTTGTTTCAGTAACTCATAAAAATGTAAGAAGTTCACCCAGATGGCACTATCCAATGCACACCTGCCATTCCAGCAGTCCCACATTTCACGGACAGCCGTTGCCATTCCCGGCGGCATATTGCGGGTATATAAATCAAGAAACGCATCCAGCTTTTTCCAGTGTGCGCCTTCAGTCTGGGGGTAAATATTCCAGACGAAGGGATTAACCGCCCACTGAGCCCGCACAAAGGAATCTTCGCCCCGTACAAAGTTAAAATCACAGCTCCACAATAGCCGATCATAATCTGTTTGTTCCATAAACGGAATGATCTGAACCGTCAGTTGCCCGTGTTGGATGAGTTGCCCGGTTTGTGATGATGCCTTATTTAATAACATAGCTGCTATGCTTTCAGCCACCGTTCTTTGAAGAACGATTAATACGACAGGTGTTGAAGATTCCGCCCATACCTTGATCAATTCCTTCACAGGCGCACTGTCATAACAAAACAATGAAATGCGTATTTCACCTGATTTTCGCTCAGGCAAGCCCTTACGTCGCAAGAATGCATGTTCTGCTTCCGTGTCAAAATTATCTCTTTGAGCTATTAAATCTTTTTCACGTAATAATCCTCCCGTACCTTGCACAAAACCTGGGAAAAAGAATGTTTTGGTTAAAGGAATGCGCGGATGCGGTGAAGGCAGGCCATGACATTGAGTCACCCAAGACTCTGCACTGAGATATTCCAGATTAATCCAAACAGGATGCCGCATTTTCTGCGACATCGCCGTCACATAAACATCAGGCAACTCGCAAGCAAACGCTTCAATCACCACCTCTGCAGGCTCAACTTGCGCAAACACCCGCTGCCATTGGCAGATTTCAACGCCCTGCACGACTTGCTGATGAATACCGGAATTAACAGCCGGTGCTATATGAGCAAAACTGGCCAAGTCATCAACCCACAACCGCACTGTTTGGTGATGCTCATGTGCCAATTGCCTTGCCAGACGCCAACAGACGCCGATATCACCAAAATTATCGATAACCGTGCAAAAAATATCCCAACGACGTTGCATGGCAGTACATGAAAGATTATGCGAAAAGTGAATTGTACCTACCGTTTAATCATGGTAGCGAACAAATCATGTGCATCTGAGTCCGTTATCTCAACTTCAATGAAATCTCCGGGCTGACCATGATTGTTTTTTTCCAAGTAGACCAATCCATCAATTTCCGGTGCATCAGCGCTGCTTCTTGCAATCACCTGATCTTCAGCCATTTCGTCGATCATGACGGTCATTCTTCGGCCTACTTTCGTAGCCAAACATTGACGGCTGATTCCCTCCTGCAATTGCATAAAGCGAGCGCGGCGATCCTGCTTGATTTCTTCCGGCACAGGATCAGGTAGCCGATTGGCTGTTGCCCCCTCCACCGGTGAATAGGTAAAACACCCTACACGATCCAGTTGCGCTTCCTGCAGGAAGGCCAATAATTCTTCAAACTCCTCTTCTGTTTCACCTGGGAAACCCACAATGAAAGTACTGCGCAATGTGATATCGGGACAGATTTGACGCCATTGCTGAATGCGCATTAAATTATTTTCAGCATTCGCCGGACGCCTCATTGCCTTCAGAATGCGCGGATTTGCATGCTGAAACGGCACATCCAGATAAGGCAGTATTTTTCCCTCCGCCATCAGCGGAATCACTTCGTCCACATGTGGATAAGGATAAACATAATGCAAACGCACCCAGACCCCTAATGAACTTAATGCTCGCGCAAGTTCAGTGAGGCGGGTTTTAATCGGCCGACCCTGCCAGAAACCCATCCGGTATTTCACATCAACGCCATAGGCGCTGGTATCTTGCGAAATAATCAATAATTCCTTAACACCGGCATTAACCAGATGCTCCGCTTCCTGCATCACCTGGTGAATCGGACGGCTCACCAGATCACCGCGCATGGAAGGAATAATACAAAATGTGCAGCGGTGATTGCAGCCCTCAGAAATCTTTACATAGGCATAATGTTTGGGTGTTAAGCGAATCCCTTGGGGTGGAATCAAACTGGTATAGGGGTCATGCGGTTGCGGCAAGTGCGTATGGATGGCAGACATCACTTCCGGCAGCGCATGCGGCCCTGTCACAGCCAATACCTGCGGATGCGCTTTTTTAACCACATCCCCATCCTCTTTAGCACCCAGACATCCGGTAACAATCACTTTGCCATTCTCGGCCAAAGCCTCACCGATCGCATCCAGTGATTCCTCAACCGCACTGTCAATAAATCCGCAGGTATTGACGACAACCAGATCGGCATCTTCATACGAAGGCGATATTTCATAACCTTCCGCACGTAATTGCGTCAGGATTTGTTCGGAATCCACCAGTGCTTTCGGGCAACCCAGCGAAATAAAGCCAACTTTTTGTGAGGTTTGTTTAGATGATGACATGGAATAAAAATTAAATGAGATATATGATGCAGCGATCGAACCAATAGCCGAATTTTATCTGATAACGGGTTAAAGCAATTCTTTATCTTCAAATTACCGGCCAAAAGGAAGCAATATGAATCACCTGAGAATCAAATGCCTATTGATCATAGCCGTATGTCCGCTCATGCTCATACCGCTTTCGGTATCCGCCCGGATTGATTGCAATACATTGCCGCATTGGAGAACACTGAGTAACGGGTTACAAGTCAATCAACAGCATATTTTTTGTGGCGAATGGAGCCAAAACCGGCCCAAAGGTTTTCATTCGCGACCTGGTGGCATTAATCCTTCCACCATCGCGCAATTCACCATTCAGAGCAAACCCAATGCGGCAGGGATTTATACGGGCCGGTGGTCATATCGGCATCATCCCGATAAAAACAAATTCTCTTCGATGTTTCCAGATCACTGCACTGTCACTCAAGTTTTGAACTCAATCCGTCATGCCACTGCAAACTCTGAGGGAAAATGCCCATCAGATTCTCCCGGCTGGATTCAATGCGGTCAAAATAAGCCTGAAAACGACCAAGAAGAAAAATTCCTCTATTGCAGTAAAGATGACAAGTTTTTTACCATCGGTTTTGCACCGCCTAAAAAAGGTAAAATCAACACGGCCTTCCCGATTTTTGAATGAGCGAGAACCATTTTACCTGGACGGGATATCAATCCACTGAATCCGCACATCGTTTAATTATCGCCTACCTGACGATTGATATACAAAAAAGCCCTGAGGGGACCATGGAACTATTAGAGAAAATAAATGCTGTACGCTCCAGGCAGATTCCTGAGTGGGAACGCATTGGCAATGCATACTGCCTGCGATTATTTCCGGATTTTGCCGAAATTGAAGAAGATTTTGCGGAAGAACTTGGCAAAGTTGAGCAAATCCCAATAGCTGTATTCGAAGCAGCCGTCCAGTCATGGCAGCAACACATCACAAGTTGACGGATTGGCAAAACCTTTACTGCCGATTGCAAAATGATTTAGACAGGCCCGGCATAACGTGCCGCATCAATGATCGACCACAAATGAATCAAGCCTCCTATTACAGCAGGAATGATTAACACCGCAAAAAAATAACCAGTACCCACGACAACAAAAAATAAAAGTGCCGATAATATCCGACCTTGCACCAGTTGCCCCAGCCCCGGAATAAAGAAACTGCAAATCGCTGCGAGTACATTTCCACCAGATCCCTGCCCTGACATCACAAATCTCCATAAAAATATTCAATCAATTAACCTCCGCTTATATTCTGCGAGAGAAACCATACTGATTAGTAATATCAAAAAAAATTAATTAATGCTATCGTTAATCTGTAAAGAGTATTTTCAAACCCTTTGAAGGAGCGCATGATGATAAAAAAATCATTTCTGACAATCTTTTTGTTTTTTATTCTCAGTAACAAAGTGTTGGCCGGAGATATCCTTTATTATTCCGCAACCGATGGCACGGTTAGAGGTGTTAATATCGCAACCGGTATTGAAGCAACCTCTATATCTTCAGCAAATTTTAAAGGCGCAATCGTTGGTGCTTCGCGCGAAATTGCGATTGATCCGGTCACCCGCCTGCTTTGGTATACAGCTACAGATAATTCTATTTATTCTTTCCATACCACTACACTGGCTGAAGGGCCCTCTATCCCCAGCAACAGAATTACTGGCGCAATTGTTGGTGGAGCCCGGCATTTATATATCGATTATTCACGCCGTCATTTATTGGTTACTACAACCAGCGGCGCCATTCAAAGGTTTAGGCTAGATACTCTGGCTGATATCGAAGCGATCCCAGCATCATTTTTTACCGATGGAAATGTTGGAATTCTTCGCCATCTCGCCAGTGATGTCCGTACCGGTAACATTTGGTATGCTGCAACAGATGGATCATTCCGGGAATTTAATCCTGACAGTTTGACCCATACAGGACGCAGGATCTCATTTGGAGAGCAATACGGGGCAAATCCAGGAGGGGCGCGCCATTTTGTAATTGACCCAAACCGTGATTTACTTCTCTATGCCGTTACAGACGGGAGTATCGCTACCATTCCACTCACTTCACTTACTAGAGGCTCAATCATATTAAAACAAGATTCTTTTATCGGCGCTAATCCAGGCGCTGGTCGCATTATCAGCACTGATATTGATGGTACCTCTGGCGGTAATGCAGGATATGCATCCTTTGCATCCAATTATTTGATATTACCTTTTGTCTCAGTGGTAACTGATATGTTGTCAGCAACTCTCAGATTTGATGCAGACAAGAATATGTTCGTAGTCGATCATTATGAACCAACAAGCCAAACAGCGATTAATATAACCACATTTGACTTAGCCACGGGTTTGTTAACCATTCCGTACGTTAATTTCCAAGGAACAACTTACCGAGCGATACTAATTCAAATTCCCGGTACTCTGAATTTCAGTTTAAAAAGTGCAGAGATACAATAAATTTCTTAAATGGAGAGAAAGTAGATTTATCACCTAGGAGCCGCCGGACTTAAGTGATTGTAGCGGGCAAAGTGGGAAAACGGGGACAGATTGACCGGATTTGAGGCACATAGCCATTCTATGCAGCGAAAAATCAGGGTAATAGGTACCGTTTCTCCCATTTGTGCAGTAGATCAACCTTAAGTCCGGCAGACCCCTAGAAATACAGAATTATTTATTCATCCTCAGCTTTTTGCTCATAATCAATACCTATTGCGCCACCCGCCATTCTTTTCTCACGGATCTCTTCGAGATTACCTAATTTATTAATTCTCTGAGAGGTATCCTGTATAAGCTCATCAAGTTTATTCACTGTTTCTTCTGACAGTGTTTTGTTTTTGTCAATCTCAAGCTTGATGAGCTGCATGCCATTTAAAAAATTACCCGTAATATCCTGCACTGTTCGCATGGTTGCTTTTAAGACGTTCAATTTTTCTCTCTGAATTTCAGCTTCTTTGGCCGATTGTAGATTCTTCAATCGTTCCTGATGTAATTCATTTGTTTTATCTCGCTGTATCAAGGCTAGTATCGCTGTGATCCAAATCACAAATATCGCCAAGAAGCGGTTTGCCATAACCTGATAGGCGGGGACATTCTCCGGTGCCGGCGGTGATCCAATATAACCAATTCCCACAAATAACGTACACATCGCAGCAATCATAATGGTAAAACGTTTTTCAGGAGATTTTAACGAACACAACACGATAACAATATAGAGAACACCACCGGCTATACCCAGCGGTATGCTTAAATCTATCAGTAAAATAATCATCGCGCATAAGCTGCAGGCAAAACCAACTTTCATATCCGTTGTTTTTCCGGTATTTAAAGCATGCTGATCGGACTGATTGGAATTAGTCATTAATAATTATGATAGTTATTTGTAATGTAAGATTCCTCCTACTTATTGTATGGCACTATACCTAAAAATAGATATGATTTAAATCACAATCTAACTAATTTTTGATTCAAGCATCAATTTCGCAGCTTCTTTTAATAAAAATTCCCTGAAAGCATTCGCAACACCCGACAGGCGTTTATTCTTGCGATTCACCACATGCCAATAGCGGATAATGGGAAATCCCTGCACATCCAGCACTTTTAAACGGTTCGTTTCAAGCTCCAATTCTGCGGTATGTTGTGACATGATACCCAGGCCCATACCCGCCTGCACTGCCTGCTTAATGGCTTCGGTGGTATCTGTTTCCATGCCTTTATTGATTTTGATTTTATGTTCCGCAAAAAAGCGCTCCATGGCGCCACGCGTTCCAGAGCCTGATTCACGCACCAGAAAGATCTCTTTTTCCAATTGTTGGACCGGAATATTATGCACTTTACACAATGGATGATCAGGCGGCGCTATCACCACTAACGGATTTTCCATAAAAGATTCACTATCAATATCGAGATTCTCAGGCGGTTGTCCCATAATCGCAAGATCAATCAAATTATCGGATAGCTGTTTCAATACTGTTTCACGATTTGAAACATTTAAACTGACGGTAACACCACGATAGCGCTGACAAAACTTTGCCAACAGATGAGGCGCAAAGTAATTAGCGGTTGTCACCACCGAGATGTTCAACTTCCCGCGTTCCATGCCTTTCAATTCATCCATCGCAACTTCCAGATCGGATAGCTGCTGGGAAATTGAACGGCTGTATAGATATAACTCACGCCCTGCTTCCGTTAAATAAATCCGTTTCCCCAATTGCTCAAATAACGGTAAACTTATGTTGTCTTCCAATTGCTTAATTTGCATTGAAACAGCAGGTTGGGTTAAGTGAAGTTCATCAGCAGCACGTGAATAACTCAAGTGCCGGGCAACCGATTCAAATACCTTCAATTGCCGTAAAGTAAGATGTAACATTCATTAGCTCAGTAATAGTTAGTTATAAGCATTACCTTATCATAAATATCAGAATTATTGATTTGTTCTTATAGATAAATAACGCTATAGTGCGTTGCATAGATTTGAGTAGTCATGTTTGTAACGCCACACCCTCTCTTTTCTGTCTGCATTATTGGCTGGAGTTGAGTGGAATTTAATTGGAGAAAATATTATGGCAAAGACATATAACGCAGGTGTAAAAGAGTACCGGCAAACCTACTGGATGCCCGAATACACCCCCTTGGACACGGATATTCTGGCGTGTTTCAAGATTACACCACAACCTGGCATTGACCGTGAAGAAGCTGCGGCGGCTGTAGCGGCTGAATCATCAACCGGCACTTGGACCACAGTGTGGACCGATCTGTTAACCGATCTGGACTACTACAAAGGCCGTGCTTATCGTATTGAAGATGTGCCGGGTGATGATACCTGTTTCTATGCTTTTATCGCATACCCTATTGATCTGTTTGAAGAAGGTTCGGTGGTTAACGTATTCACTTCTCTCGTGGGTAACGTATTTGGCTTTAAGGCAATCCGTGGACTGCGTCTGGAAGATGTCCGTTTCCCAATCGCTTACGTGAAAACCTGCGGCGGCCCTCCCATGGGTATTCAAGTTGAGCGCGACATCATGAATAAATATGGCCGCCCACTGCTCGGTTGTACCATCAAACCCAAATTAGGCCTGTCTGCCAAGAATTACGGTCGCGCTGTTTATGAATGTCTGCGCGGCGGTCTGGACTTTACCAAAGACGACGAGAACGTGAACAGCCAGCCCTTCATGCGTTGGCGCCAACGTTTTGATTTTGTGATGGAAGCCATCAATAAATCAGAACGCGAAACCGGTGAGCGTAAAGGACACTACCTGAACGTGACCGCACCCACCCCGGAAGAAATGTACAAACGGGCTGAATACGCCAAGGAAATCGGCGCGCCAATCATCATGCATGATTACATCACGGGTGGTTTCTGCGCCAATACAGGTCTGGCCAACTGGTGCCGTGACAATGGCATGCTGCTGCATATTCACCGTGCGATGCATGCTGTGATCGATCGTAATCCGCACCATGGTATTCACTTCCGTGTATTGACCAAGATTCTGCGTCTGTCCGGTGGTGATCATTTGCATACCGGCACCGTTGTTGGAAAACTGGAAGGTGATCGCGCTTCTACCTTGGGTTGGATTGACTTGCTGCGTGAGAAATTCGTTAAAGAAGATCGCAGCCGCGGTATTTTCTTTGATCAGGATTGGGGCTCCATGCCCGGTGCTTTTGCTGTCGCATCAGGCGGTATTCACGTCTGGCATATGCCCGCATTGGTAGCCATTTTTGGTGATGATGCCGTGTTGCAATTCGGTGGTGGTACTTTAGGTCATCCTTGGGGTAATGCCGCAGGCGCTGCAGCTAACCGTGTGGCATTGGAAGCTTGCGTGGAAGCACGTAACCAGGGTATTGAGATTGAGAAGAAAGGTAAAGAGATTCTGACCACGGCAGCCAAAAGCAGCCCGGAACTCAAGATTGCGATGGAAACCTGGAAAGAAATCAAGTTTGAATTCGATACCGTTGACAAACTGGACGTAGCCCACAAGTAAAAACACCTATTCCGGCACAAAGCACAATTTTCGTGCCGGATAACTCATTGATTAGGAGTATCACAATGTCAGAAATGTTGGATTATAAAAGCCGTCTGAGCGACCCATCAAGCCGGAAATTTGAAACTTTTTCCTATCTGCCCGCAATGAGCGCCAAGCAGATCAAGCAACAAGTTGAATATATTGTTAAGAAAGGCTGGAACCCAGCTGTTGAGCACACGGAGCCAGAGCATCTGATGGACAACTACTGGTATATGTGGAAACTGCCCATGTTTGGCGAGACCGATGTGGCGCGTATTCTGGCTGAAGCGGAAGCTTGTCATAAAGCCAATCCAAAAAATCATGTGCGTTTGGTTGGCTATAACAATTTTTCGCAAACCCAGGGCGCAGCCATGGTGATATACCGCGGTAAAACCGTTTAAAGCAACACGGGTTTCGAACCCTGAAACCCCCTTCACCTGTTACAGGGTTGGGGGTTTTTTTTGACCGGAATTTAGAACTAAATTATTGTGATTTACAAATGAGAGTTATCACAGGAGTTCATTATGAGCAATATCATAGAGCAATATCGTATCACCCAAGAACCCTATTACCATCCCGTAGCTGATGAAGTGGAACTCTATGAAGCCGCTTATTCGGTACGCATGCCGATGATGCTGAAAGGCCCTACAGGGTGTGGAAAAACCCGCTTTGTTGAATACATGGCCTGGAAATTAAAGAAGCCTCTCATCACGGTTGCCTGCAACGAAGACATGACCGCTTCCGATCTGGTGGGCCGCTTTTTGCTGGATGCCAATGGCACACGCTGGCAGGATGGCCCACTGGCGATTGCAGCACGCTATGGCGCCATCTGCTATCTGGATGAAGTGGTTGAAGCGCGTCAGGATACCACGGTGGTGATTCATCCATTGACCGATAATCGCCGTGTTTTACCGCTGGAGAAAAAAGGCGAGCTGATTCATGCGCATGCTGATTTCCAAATTGTCATTTCCTACAATCCGGGCTATCAAAGTCTGATGAAGGATTTGAAACAATCGACCAAGCAACGGTTTGGCGCGCTGGATTTTAATTATCCCAGCCATGATATTGAAAGTGAAATTATTGCCCATGAAACCGGCGTATCCACTGAAATTGCAGAAAAACTGGTGTCGATTGCCGAGCGCGCACGGAACCTGAAAGGGCATGGACTGGATGAAGGCATCTCAACGCGTATGCTGATTTACGCGGGCAGCCTTATCGTCAAGAAGGTTGATGCGCATGCCGCTTGCCGGGTTGCCCTGGTGCGCCCCATTACCGATGATCCCGATATGCGGGATGCACTGGATGCAGCGGTTTCAACCTTCTTTAATTAAGACTCAGTTGATTCATCGCACGCTGTTGCTCGATAACTATGTGTAAAAGTAGGTGTAACCATGAGCATTAATCTGGATGACTACAAAGAATTGCTGGAAGATCTGGAACCGGAATCGGTTGAATTACTCAGTCATGCCTGGCCTGAAGCCGTCAAAACCTTTTCCCCGCGTGGGCTGGATAATTATCTGAAAGGCGTTTCAGCGCTACGCGGATTGGGGCGCGGGCGCAGCTTGGTGGATTGCTGGATCGATGAAATTCCCCTGGTCGCCAAGGAAATTGGTGAGGATATCATTGGCGATCTGGCGACTTCTGTACTGTCACTCGCGTCAAGAACCTCAGGCGCGGTTATCGAACTGGTACTGGCCACTTCCCCCACAGCCGCCAAGCGCCTGGGAGATGCGCAGCTATTCCAGAATTACCTGCAATTCCTGAATACATTGATCGCACAGGCACCGCGCGGCATCCGTCCTATGCTCAACAAGCTGGACATCCTGTTTGGGCAACTGACGCTGGGCGGCCTACGCCGCTGGGCGATGTGGGGAGCGCATGCGCATCGTACCGATTATGAAGAGCAAATAAAATATTTCGGACTGGAATCCAAGGAATCACTTGCTGTTCTACAGAAAGAGCGCAAAGGCACCCTGTTTGTGGATGTGCAGCGCCGCATCAACATGTATCTGCGCGCACTCTGGGGCCGTGACTTTTTCATGAAACCGACCTCCGGTGACTTTGAGAACCGTGAAGGCTACAAACCCTTTATTGAAAATTATTTCATCCACCTGCCAGATGCTTATGACAATTTTGGCGATGTCTCCGCCACCGAAGTGTATCGTGCCGCTGCCGCGCACGCTGCCGCGCATCTGGTGGAAACCAAACAACCCATTTCTGCCGAAGGATTGAATCCGATGCAAATGGCAGTGATCTCGGTCATTGAAGATGCACGCATCGAAGAACTGTCCATTCGCCGTTTTCCGGGATTGCGCAAAACCTGGGCAGCGTTGCATACCGCCACACCGGACATGAATGTCACGATGGGCGATTACCTCAATCGCCTGGCACGCGCTTTGCTCGACCCGGATTACCAGGACAAGGATGGCTGGATTGCAGAAGGCCGCCGCCTTTTTAAAGATACGCAAGATAAGCTCAGCAGCCGCCAAATCTCATGGGATATCGGGGTTCAACTGACGCATAGTTTCAGGGAGAAAAATATCCCGTTCAATATGCGCACCGATCAACTCACCGCGCCCTATCGCGATGACAATCGCTATTTCTGGGAATTCGAGGAATTTGATTTAAACAAATCTTTGTCGGCTGGCTATGATGCGCCCAAGCAAGTGCGCAAATACGTCAGCGTGATGGAATTTGCCAATGAAGTCGATGTGGAAACGGCCGGCGATGACGCGCAGGAAATCTGGGTCATGGGCACCGAATTTTTTCCCTATGAAGATGCCGGTGTCTCCTACAATGAATCAGAAGGCAAAGAACCGGTGTCAGCGCCCTATCACTATTCCGAATGGGATTATCAGATCCAACTGGAGCGCCCGGATTGGGCCACGGTGCAGGAAAAACGCGCCAAGCTGGGCGACATGCAATGCATCGACGACATTGCCAACCAGTACAAACGCGAAATCGCGCGCATGAAGTTTCTGCTGGACGCCATGCAACCGCAAGGCACCCGTCGCATCCGCAAACTGGAAGATGGTGACGAAATCGACATCAACGCCGCCATCCGCTCCATGATTGATATGCGCATGGGCATGCAACCCGACCCACGCATCATGATGCGCTCGATCAGAAAGGTGCGCGATATTTCAGTGTTGGTCTTGCTGGATTTATCCGAATCGACCAACGAAAAAGTTTCTGGCCATGACTATTCCGTGCTGGATCTGACCCGCCAGGCGACGGTACTGCTCGCCAACGCCATCAATAAAATCGGCGATCCTTTCGCGATTCACGGCTTCTGCTCGAACGGGCGCCATGACGTGGAATACTACCGCTACAAGGACTTCGACCAGCCCTATAACGAAATCCCCAAAGCCCGGCTCGCCGGCATGACCGGGCAGTTGTCAACGCGCATGGGTGCAGCGATGCGCCACGCCACCCATTACCTAAAACTGCAGAAATCCGCGAAAAAACTGCTGCTCGTTATCACCGACGGAGAACCCGCCGACGTCGACGTGCGCGACCCGCAATACCTGCGCCACGACACCAAGAAAGCCGTGGAAGAAGCCGGGCGCTCAGGCATTCTTACCTACTGCATGAGCCTGGATCCGCGTGCGGATCAGTATGTGTCACGCATTTTTGGCGAACGTAACTATTTGGTGGTGGATCATGTGGAACGCTTACCGGAGAAATTGCCAGTGTTGTATGCGGGGTTGACGCGGTAAGTAATTAAGGTACTATTGTCTTGTATGGTGGATAATGCTAGCTTATCCGCCTTACTAGGCCAGCAATTTATCCAATCGCGTTTCAAATTTATCGTAATTGCTTTTGGAAAAAATTTCGCATGAAAACTGCTTTAATTCATCAGCTACGAGTTTGTTTTCGCAAAGATTTCGCATGCTATTGTCGGTCGTTAATATATCAACATAGGGAACAAATGTTGATATATGGTCAATATCATTTTGACGGGATAAACCTAGATTACGATGAAACTTTTTAGAGTTATTGGTGATTTTTCCTGTTTTTAATTCCCAAAGTAATACTGCTTCAAAAACACTTCTGATTTTGACATAAGCACATAAGTTTTCTGAATCATCTTCTAATAATTCCAACCATCGCTGGAGCGTCGATTCTTCCTCCAATCCTTGAATCACTTCGGCAACAACGCGACGAAATGGTGACGGTTCTTCCCATGAAGGTATTTCGGGAATTCTTCCTGATTCAAGCTCTTTGATGACTTGCTCCATTGCCCGATTTAGTTCGCGCTGCTTACGCCTAGAAGCAATTCCTTGTCGAATATCTTTGCGCCAGAGTTCTCGAACATAATTAAGGCAATCATAGGCATCTCCAGAAATTGGTATATTTTCTAGTTGTCTCTTATAAATATTTTGTAATTCATCGTTAATTGTCTCGGGAGAACGAGCAGTTTCACGATGTAGCCTTTGCCTCCAAAGATTTGTTGGTTGAATCCTCACGCCAATTTGTAGTTGGTGAGGATTAGTGAGCCCAATATCAGTGGCGGGTAAGGGATAAGAATCATTTTGACAAACAAGTATTCTTCGCCACTGAGCAACAAAGATTTCATCCCAATCACACGCAACACTACCATCAGCTAAATCATTCTGAAACTGCCAGAGTTTATTTCTATTTTCAGCATAGTTGTCCGCGATTGCCGAAGTTTCTCGACTATGAATATCTGAAACAATTACAAAAACTCTTTGCTGTCTTTTCAGTTCCATAAGCTTGGAATGAATGCGTACTTCATCCTGAGAGTTAGATTTATCGGCTTCAAGACATGCAGCTGATAAGAATGATTGATCTAGATAAATAATCTGTTTCTGCATTGACGGAAGTGGAACAGAAGTCCATGCTTTGCATTGTGAACAAAACCCCTGAGTTTCTCCTATTTTCCTAGATTGTGAAATGTTCTCGATAGGTAATATATTATTACATTGAGAGCATTTAATCGGAAACATACAAACTTTTAGTTCGGTAGGATGTGTCGATGCCAAAAGGCGCATCAGTCTTATCTTTTAATTTCATAACCTTCATGACTTTTACTAACCAGAATGCCTTTTCGTCGCCGTGTTTCATGCTTACCCTTTTGTCTGAGGAGCATCACCCAGCAACAACGCGTGGCTGTATTCTAAAAACTCATCCAAATGAGTTTCGATGATACTGATCAAGATGGGAAGTTGCAGCGCCTGATAGTCGTGCACGGCAATATTGCGAAAACCCACCATACGTTTGAGTTTGCCGGCAAGTTCGATATTGATCAAGCCGCCCTGCGCCAGCAGCGCAAATACATCTCGCGCACTTTACGGCACGCCCAGCTTTTCACGCCGGATTACGTGCTGTCCCATATCCAGCGCTGCTTCGCAAGCACGTTGAATGTTCAGGATGGCCGCATCTCAATTTGTGCGGTGCCTCGAATGCGGCTGCCGAAGGCGTAGATCGCCAGCAGATTGGGCAAACTGGCTTGCAACGTTTGAATGATGGCAGCCTGGTTCACAATGCGAAGCAGCTCGCTCCAACAAGCCAATCTGATAATAAATCAAGATCTAAAAACATAAGTTCATGTGCTAAGGAAGTCTAAAGAAATAAATTGATTTTGAGCGCTTAATCGCATCGGTGCCGCCTATCAATACCTTGATGAGCACGCCCTTGATTGTACCAGTCCAACCAATCAAAGTAAGCACCATTTAAGGGTTTCCCTTAGCAAAAAACCATGGTTTCCCCAATATACACAGTGTGTTATCCAGACTAAGATGGCATCGTTGGTTAAATAATTATCTGGAGGATATTGATCATGAAGGCACTAAAATTATCAACACAATTACCATTGCTCGTACTGACTTTGTTAGTTTTCTGCGCGCAAATGAACTCATCGGTTGCTGCGCAGCCAGAAGTTGCGCTTAATGACCATGAGGCTTTGGTCAGGCATTACGAAAATCTGGCTAAGGAGGCGGAAGCAAAGCTGCAAGAGAATAAAGCAGTACTCGAAGAATACGAAGCCCATTCCTATTACTATGGCAGGCAAGGTCAGGATCTTCAATCACATGCGACTGCCAATATTCGCGAGTACGAAAAAGCTTTGAAAGAAAGCCTGAGCAATGCCGATCTTCACAGAAAAATAGCAGCAGGACAAGCTGCTCCCATCAACAAGGCGAAGATCAATCTGGATCGTGATTCCACGGTAGTAAGGTAAGCATATCCTGCAAAGGATTCTGGCAGTACCCAAACAACCACCGGCCCCAACCGGTGGTTGTTTGTTTTAACCTCGTAAATCTTACTCGCCTTCGTTTTATAAACAGTTAGCGCACTATCGATTCCACAATGCGCCTAAAAACCGGTGACAGTACCAGCAAGACACCCAATCCGACCGGAAAAGCAATGCTCCATGCATAGAGCCATTCTTTGATAAAAACACTGGTGAAGCCAAGATTTACTGCTGTGACTGTGGCGGATACGCAGCCGGTCATCGTCGCCGACATCATCAAACAATAAATGCAGTGCGCTAATATTTTCTGTTTCATGCGAATCCCTCATTTTCTCAATCGATTATTCCCAGTCTCGTAGCGTGATTTCTTAAGTGAATCAGCGCAAGCTACCCGGCTTGATCATATATTTGCAAATGGCTGTTATAAATTTCACCCGTATAGCTTTGCAAGACTTTGACAGCCTGAGGGCGCATCACCTCCCGGGTGACGCTGATGCCTCTTTGCACTAATTCCTGTTCCCAGTGCGATGAACGCGGGCCTTCATGAAAGCCGGCGACCTCTGCATCTTCGGAGCGGGCACCGCAAACAACCGATGCCACGCCAGTCCATAACAACACCCCCAGACACTGGCAACAAGGCTCCACACTGGTCACCAGCTCGAACGAGCCATGACTGGCCAGTTCATAACTACCCAACGTTTGTTCCGCCAAAGCCAGCGCCATCACTTCGGCATGCAGCAATGAGGATTTGCCGGGAACGACCCAATTGACTCCGGGTGCAATCAGTTCACCGGTGCGTTGATCAAAAACTGCTGCGCCGAATGGCCCTCCCCCAGTTTCCACGCTCCTATGAGCCAAGGCGATGACCAATGCCATTCTCTGATTCATTTCAGGAAAGATCTCTGGGATTCCAGCAGCCCAGACATTCAGCCATTCAGGGATAGGTAATGTGATATCAGTCCAGTGTTTCATGATGCCCCTTCAATGAGTAATATGAAAGTCATGCGTAGCTCAGCATAATAATACCTTCATTAATCCCATGAAATCCCAAGCAGCATCGATTAATTCATGAATCAATGTCTTGACAGCCGGTAGCCAGATAAAGTCTACTATCAGCAAACTGCTTTGGTTTATTTGACCATTCTGCTATCGCTTGTATTTATCTCCGGTTGTCCCTCATGAAGGAATCATTTTCTTGTTTTCAGCGCTTAAAAACCTTAGCCTTTTAAGAATTCTTGGTTATCTGGCGTTTTCCGCAAGCTGGCTGGGGTTTGCTTACTATTTCGGGCGGTTGATTCCCGATCGACAATTGTGGTTTGCCTTGCTGGTAACCTTTTTGTTCGGATTGCCTATTTACTTTGCCGCGATCTATGCGGTGACCATTCAAAGAATTTATCTTTCCAGTCAGTTCCAAAAGCTGGGCATTCTGCATTGGCTTTTTACGCGGCGGATTCTGGCGTATATCGGGTGGTTGCTGTGGTCGGTTATTTTTGCATTTTTGCTGTTATTTTATCTCGGTTCGGCTGAAAAGCAGGAATGGGTTATCTTCTTTGCCGCCATTCCCGTATTTGCCGTCATGTATGCGATGTTCTTCCCGATTGCCGCACGTGAATATAAACCTTACATTGCCGTGCATAAATCATTAGCCTGGTCGCGCTGGGTTACTTCATTGGTGATGGCGGTTTTTTTTATTATGTTTGTATCCGGCTCAAGTGAAAGCCGTCAATATGCGTCATTGGCGGAAGCTGTAGCGATGGAAAGCCAAAAATTGGATGGCGCCACCCACAGTATTCTGATCCTGGAGACAAACCGGTTACTGGGTTTTATTGAAGGATTAAAGCGTTACGCACTGAGCAACCTTTACTCACTCAACGGTGCGCTTTATTTAGGCGTTGTCTTCCTGGGCAGCTTGCTGTTTTTTTATAATGTGGCACTCGGTATCTCCAGCTTTATGGTGCCCTTACTGGAATACCGCCGGGTGTTGGGCCGTATCCAGGATACCGATCAACCTCCCCCGATCCCTCCACTCGCCTGGGCGATCACGTCGGCATTCACTACTTTCTTTATATTCTTTATTTATGTGCCATCGGCCGTTTATGTGGACGCATGGTTGCGCTCCAATCCAGAGACCATCAACGAAATTCATGCATCCCAGCAAACCGTCATCCAAACGGTGGAAATGATCGGGAATGAATACTATAAACCTGGAACAGCCGGGCAAATCGAACAGGCTTATCTCGACAGTCTCAGTCAGTTAGAAGCATCCATTGGAAAATTAAGAGAAACTACCGATACCGGTTTCAAACAGATGGCTGATAATGTGGATGATTACCTGGATTGGTACTACAGCTTGCCGGGCGAATATGAGCGTATTGTGGCATTGGCCACCGGTGTTTTGGAAAACTGGATGGCCGAGAAGCTGCAAAATTATCTGATGAAAGGGAATGCGTTTGGCCCGGTGCAGCAATCTATCGAAGAAGTACTTAAAAATAACCAACAGTTACGCGCTGAGCATTTGCAGAAAGTTGAACAGATACTGGCTGAGAATCGCATTGAACCGGCGCATGATTCGCAACTTGAAATTGTCAGGCATGCTTCACTGAATGCGCTCAAAGAACCTCCCGCACACAGTGTCATCGTCAATCTTGAGAATCGCATGCTGATCTCCGGCGGCATTGGTACCGCCGGCGCCATTACCGGTGCAATTGCTGGTAAAATCACTGCCAAGGTTGCCGGCAAGGGTGTTATTAAACTCGGCGCTCAAGCCCTGATTAAGGTAACTGCCGGAAAGGCGGTCAGCGCCTTGGGCGGCGCAGCGGCAGGAGCTGCCACCGGCATGGCGGTCGGCTCGATCATCCCCGGCATTGGCACTGCGATCGGTGCAGCCATCGGCGGCATTATCGGTGGAATCACCATTGGACTGGCCGTTGAAAAGCTGCTGCTGATGCTTGAAGAAGCATTCTCACGCGATGAGTTTAAGCGCCAGATTCTGGAAGCCATCGAAGAAGAACGCATTGAATTTGAAAAATTTTTAAACACACCCGTTGTGTCCGATATGAACCCCAGCGACATCGAAGTTGAAACGCACTAAACCGATCCGGTTATCCTGTTGAAACAAACCCGATCAATCAAAAATACCGCTATGAAGAAAAAACAAAGGAATCTGGATGGAACATAACGTTGCTCTGATTACTACGATTGCAGCCGGTTTTGGTCTGGCGCTGATTTTTGGCTTTATTGCAGAACGGCTTAAAACACCTGCATTGGTAGGTTATCTGCTGGCCGGAATCGCTATCGGCCCTTCAACCCCTGGATTTGTTGCAGATATTGGCATTGCCTCGCAATTATCAGAGATCGGCGTCATGCTCCTGATGTTTGGTGTTGGATTGCATTTCTCACTTAACGACCTGCTCGCGGTCAAACGGATTGCCCTACCGGGTGCAATCGTTCAAATGGCGGTTGCGACCATTCTCGGCATGGCCCTGGCGAATTGGTGGGGCTGGAGCTTTGGTGCCGGATTGGTTCTGGGGTTATCGTTATCTTGCGCCAGCACGGTGGTATTGCTGAAAGCGCTTGAGTCGCGTGGTTTTCTGGAATCCATGAACGGGCGCATTGCCGTCGGCTGGTTGATTGTTGAAGATCTTGTAACCGTATTGATTCTAGTGCTTTTGCCTTCGTTTGCGACCATGTTGGGGGGATCAAACGGAACTGACAGCGAAACAAATCCGCTATGGCTCACCATCGGACATACATTGTTGCTGGTTTCTGCTTTTATTGCCTTGATGTTAGTGGTCGGGCAGCGCGTATTGCCCTGGCTGTTGTGGCAGGTTGCCCGGACTGGCTCGCGCGAACTATTTACTCTGGCTGTCGTTGCCTTCGCTATCTGCATTGCTTATGGCGCTGCAGCACTCTTTAATGTGTCTTTTGCACTGGGGGCTTTCTTTGCCGGCATGGTCATGCGGGAATCAAAATTCAGTCACCGCGCCGCTGAAGAATCTCTCCCGTTGCGGGATGCTTTTGCTGTTCTGTTTTTTGTTTCAGTTGGCATGCTGTTTGACCCAGCCGTTCTGATCGAAGAACCCCTGCGTGTTTTAGGTGTTGTGGCGATTATAATCGTCGGCAAATCAATGGCGGCCATGTTGCTGGTTCTTATGCTTCGCTATCCACTGAATACCGCAATGACCGTGGCTGCCAGCTTAGGACAGATCGGCGAGTTCTCTTTCATTCTGGCCGGGCTGGGTTTATCGCTTGGATTGATGCCTGCGGAAGGTATGAGTTTGGTGCTTGCAGGAGCTTTGATTTCTATCGCTTTTAATCCGATTGCATTTGCCGCCATTGCGCCGGTCAGAAACTGGATGTTAAAACATTCCGCAATGGCACGCCGATATGAAAATCGCGACGACCCATTTGCCGAACTGCCCATGAGTACAGAACGCAAGTTTCTTAAAGGCCAGGTTGTTCTCGTGGGTTACGGTCATGTCGGCCAGCGCATTGCAGATGCTCTGAATGAACAGGATATTCCCTATATCATAGCAGAGCAGAATCGTGAACTCGTGCAAGATCTTCGCAAACAAGGCAAAAACGCGGTATCCGGTGATGCTACGGACCCTTCCGTGCTGATACAAGCGCACATCACGGATGCCGCAATGCTAGTCGTTGCAACGCCGGACCCTCTGAATGTACGCCAAATGATTGATACCGCGCGCACACTGAATCCGGAAATTGAAATTGTGCTGCGTACCCGCAGTGAAGATGAAACGCAATTACTCCGCAAAGACAACATGGGTACAGTATTCTTTGGCGAGGAAGAGCTTGCTAAGAGCATGACTCATCACATATTGCAACGCTTTGATGCAAAATCCGAACCCACCCATCAAAAAAACTAGCTGGTTTTTAAAGACTAAAAACTACCCGCCCTATTCAAACTTTTATGAGATAAACGCAATGACTGAACAATTTTATGTGGGTATCGATCAGGATCAAAATGAAGGACTCACTCACCTGGGCCGCATCGTGCGTGATGCCTGGGTATTTGATATTCTGCCCGAAACAGAGACCTGCGCGGGTTGGGGTAGTACACAAATGCAAATTTTGTACGAAAAAGTCTATGCCGCCTGGGAGCCTTATGCCCACCTGCCCAGCCGCTTGCCGGATGAATTGCGCGAGCGGCATACCCGGTTATATTCACAAGCGATTGCAACGGCAAAGCAAAAAGGCTGGGATAATGAGTTGAAAGATGACGACTAATCGACCGATGGAAAATTGATAATCCGCGCCGGGCCGTCCAGCTTCGTCTTATTGACCAGTGCCTGCAATGCAGCCGGAAATTCACTTTGCAAACGTATCATGACCGATGACATATTTTCACTGTAATAGACAGCTTCATAGGCAACGGGTTGATCCAAAGCATCACGGGCTTGTGGTTTAAAATTTTGCCAGGCGATGTCGATCCAGCATTTGCGTTCTCCATCAATAAACACAAATTCTTCGTGATCAATAATCGCCATATACTGCATACTTCGAATAGGAACAAATAAATGCCGGGTAGCACAGCGCGACAGCAAGGTAATTGCCAGATTATAGGTAATTGCGGGCAAGTATCTCGTTTCACGGTTAATTTCGGGATCCCGATAACAGGTGATTTCCATAGCTGATCCAACAAAATATTTTAAAATTCCAGTGCAAGAAACCGGTTCACCTTACTGCGGTTGCACTGAAAATTCAAGAGCGCCATTATTGTGGTTACGTAATACCGTAAGAAGCATCTATGAATCGGCTTGGTTTACCATTTGAACAATCTCCATAAGAATTAAGAAATATGTCTATTAACAAACTGTTCAGTCACTTTCTCTCACGCCTGGGCCCTGGGTTATTGTATGCGGGCGCCGCTGTGGGCGTGTCTCATTTGGTGCAATCCACGCGCGCCGGCGGGATGTTCGGATTTGAGCTGATTATCGCTATCATTATTATCCATCTGGTCAAATATCCCTTCTTTGAATTTGGACCACGCTATACCGCAGCAACCGGGCAGAATATATTGCACGGCTACAAGAAACTCGGAAAATGGGCTATCTGGATTTATCTGCTGATGACCCTGTCAACCATGTTCATCGTTCAGGCAGCCATTACGGTGGTAACCGCCGGTCTGGTCACTAACATTTTCGGACTGGATGGATTGGGTGGATATGAACCACAAATGGTTGCAGCCATCATCAGTAGCGCATTACTCCTATTCTCATTTTCTTTACTGGTCGGCGGTCATTATGCATTACTGGATAAGCTGATGAAAATCATTATCCTGACTCTCTCGGTAACTTCTGTCGCTGCTGTGATCATGCTGCTATTTGATAATCCGGGCCACTATCAATCGGCCACTGTTTTTTTCTCTTTCTCTGATACGGTACATTTAGTCTTTCTGGTGACGCTGCTGGGCTGGATGCCTGCTCCGCTGGATCTCTCCGTGTGGCATTCCATCTGGTCGGAAAGCAAGAATGAGAGCGACGGCAAGCAGACCAGTATGAAGGAGGCTTTGTTCGATTTCAGAGTAGGTTATATCGGAACTGCATTGTTGGCCGTATGTTTTCTGTTATTAGGCGCACTCGTGATGTATGGCAGTGGTGAAACCTTTGCCGCTGGGGGGGCAGCCTTTGCAGGCCAGTTGATGAACATGTATCAGCAAGCACTCGGTCACTGGGCCTATCCGATTGTTGCCATTGCTGCATTGACAACCATGTTGAGCACCACGCTGACTGTACTGGATGCTTTCCCCCGGACCATCGGTATTTCACTGGAATTGCTGTTTCCCAATCGAATCTCACATCGCAAAAATGAACAAACCTATTTAGTCTGGCTGTTGATCACCATCATTGGAACATTATTGATATTGTTCTTTTATATGACATCCATGGGGGAAATGGTGAAAATGGCCACTATCGTTGCATTTGTAGCCGCGCCTGTCCTGGCGATATTAAACATGCAGGCAATGTTCAGTAAAGACATATCTGATCAGCATCGCCCTGGGAAAATCATGTTTATCTGGTGTTGGCTGGGAGTGGCTGCTTTGTCGGGTTGTTCAATCAGTTACTTGTTACTTTGATTTGAGCTCTTTATAGATCTTGATGCAATCCGCTCGTCTTGAGAAACCTTCAGTCACACACAACAATCTGAGAACGATAGCCGCCCTGCTGCCCTATTTATGGGAATTCAAAGGCAGGGTCATCCTGGCGCTCAGCCTGCTGGTACTGGCCAAACTGGCCAATGTCTCGGTGCCGCTGGTTTTGAAGGAAATTGTCGACGCCCTGAATCAATCCAACGCTATCCTGGTACTTCCTGCCTTCTTATTAATCAGCTATGGCGCGCTACGCCTGTGCAGCACATTATTTGGAGAATTACGCGATGCGATCTTCGCCAAAGTGACCCAGCGGGCCATCCGGCGCGTTGCCAATAAAGTATTTGTTCATTTACATACACTTTCCTTACGCTTTCATCTGGAACGCCAAACCGGTGGCGTCTCGCGCGATATCGAACGCGGATCTCGCGGCATCTCATTCCTGATGAATTTCATGCTGTTCAATATCCTGCCCACCCTGCTGGAAATCGGTCTGGTACTGGCAATTTTGATCAGCCAATATGATATCTGGTTTGCGATCATTATCATTCTGACCTTGCTGGCCTATATTGCGCTCACGCTCATCGTGACCGAATGGCGCATGATATTTCGCCGCACCATGAACACCATGGACTCAAAAGCCAACACTCAGGCGATAGACAGCCTGTTGAACTACGAAACGGTGAAATACTTTGGTAATGAAGCCTGGGAAGCCCGGCGTTACGATGAGCATCTGCAATCCTGGGAAAAAGCCGCCATCCGCAACCAGACTTCACTCGCATCGCTGAATGCCGGACAAAGCGCCATCATTGCTGCGGGTGTCACACTGCTGATGTTTCTTGCTGCCGGTAAAGTCATCGAAGGCAGCATGTCACTGGGCGATCTGGTGCTGGTGAATGCCTTTATGCTGCAACTTTACATGCCATTGCATTTTCTGGGTTTTGTTTATCGTGAAATCAAGCATTCTCTGGCTGATATGGAACGCATGTTCACCTTGCTGGGAGAAAACAAGGAGATTCAGGACAAACCGGATGCCCAGATACTTGACTCACAAAATGCGACCATAAGCTTTAATCATGTCAATTTCGGCTATGAACCCAATCGTCAGATACTGTTTGATGTCAGCTTTGACATCCCCGCCGGACACAACATTGCTATCGTCGGACAAAGCGGCTCCGGCAAATCCACTCTGGCACGGCTGCTGTTTCGTTTTTATGACGTGCAATCGGGCTGTATCCTCATTAATCATCAGGATATCCGTGACGTCACCCAGCAAAGCCTGCGCGCAACCATGGGCATCGTCCCGCAAGATACCGTGTTATTTAACGACAGCATTTATTACAACATTGCTTATGGACGACCGGATGCAACGCAGGAAGAAGTCCATGCATCCGCTCAATCAGCCCATATCCATGATTTCATTCAAAGCCTTCCGGAAAAATATGACACGGTCGTCGGCGAGCGCGGCTTGAAGCTGTCCGGGGGTGAAAAACAACGCGTCGCCATCGCCCGCACCATTTTAAAGAACCCGGAAATTCTGATCTTTGACGAAGCCACCTCCGCACTGGATTCAAAATCCGAGAAATACATCCAGGCTGAATTAAAACGCATCGCAAAGAACCGTACGACATTGACCATTGCTCACCGGCTTTCCACCATCGCCGATGCCGACCAGATTCTGGTGATGGATCATGGCCGCATCATTGAATGCGGCAACCACCCGCAATTATTGGCATTCAACGGCACTTATGCGCATATGTGGGAATTACAGCAGCAGGAAGAAACGGATAAAGATCAACTTTGAAGATCCGAATTTGCGAGTATCCACTATGCGAATTGCCCACTTTGTTACTCGCAAACTTTGAATTTTTAGCAGTATCCTGAATCCAATTGCTTTTCAGGCTACATAATTTTCGCTCGTTTTGCTTGCAGTAAAATAATCGAAACTGAAGCTTTGGAGCACTACCGGGCAAGTTGTAAATACATCGCAGGAGGAACTATGAGACCTTACCTATTACTATCCTGTTTGCTAGTAAGTGCCTGTGCAGGTCTGCCATCAGCCGTCAGAGACGCACCAGCGGTGGATGTCTCTTATTACCAGGCCAGCCGCGACATCAATAGTTATAAGGACGTTTCTGTCCGTTGG
>ERZ1292640.485-Hain-H43-02um-R1-485-length-32195-cov-6_pt1 | contig 32195 bp, 35 predicted proteins | sample MGYA00564404_ERZ1292640 | MGnify/ENA primary metagenome ERZ1292640 (study PRJEB36523, sample SAMEA6512636) | groundwater metagenome | collected 2019-01-08 | study: AquaDiva: Metagenomics assemblies of 32 groundwater samples | reverse complement strand
AAACGGGCTGGCCGGCCGCTGCCGGTGTTCGTGCCGCCCTTCGCGCCGCCTGCCCCTCCGGCGCCGGGCGGCCTGGGGACTGCCGGCGCCCCCGGAACGGGGCGGCCGCGCTAGGCGGCGACACCGATGTTTGCACGACGGCTCTACCTGCACGTGGACTGGCCGCTGGTGGCCGCGATCTACGCGCTCTGCGCGGTCGGCGTCGTGATGATCTACAGCACCACGGGGGATCCCTCGCGCCCCGCGATGGCGCGCTACGCCATCACTCAGGTGTACGCGATCCTGCTCGGCACGGTGGCGCTGCTGGTGACGGCTCTGGTTGACTACCGGACCCTGGCCGATCGGGCGCAGGTGTACTACGTGCTGGTGATTGGACTGCTCGTCTACGTGCTGTTCTTCGGGATCGTACGGGGCGGCGGTCGCCGCTGGATTCCGACGCCGGCCTTCAATTTACAGCCGTCGGAATTCATGAAGGTCTGCTTGGCGCTGTTGCTGGCGCGGCTGTATGGAGAAAGCCGGCGGCGCACGCCGTCGGCGGGCGACATCATGGTGGGCGGCGCCCTGACGGCCATTCCGTTGGTGCTGATCGCCAGACAACCGGATCTCGGCACGGCCGCCACGCTGGTGCCGGTGCTGCTGGGCACGGCGTTTGTGGCCGGTATCCGGCTGCGTCTGGCGGGCATTCTGCTGGCCATGGCCATTGTGGCGGCACCGATCCTCTGGAACTACGGGATGCAGGACTACCAGCAGAAACGCATCCTGACGTCTCTTGATCCGTGGCGGGATCCGCAAGGCGCCGGGTACCAGCAGATCCAGGCGCAAATCGCGGTCGGTGCCGGGGGATTGTGGGGCAAGGGGTTTCGCCAAGGCACCCAGGGACAACTCAGCTTCCTGCCGGTGCAGCACAACGACTTCATCTTTTCCGTGCTGGCCGAGGAACACGGTTTCGTGGGCGTGCTAGTGGTTCTCGGTCTCTATCTCTTCGTGGTGGTGCGATCGATCGACGCCGCGCGGGTCGCCAAGGACCGCCTGGGGACATGCCTGGTCGTCGGCGTACTGTCGAGTTTCACGTTTCAGGTGCTGTACAACGTCACGATGTCGGCTGGCCTGGCGCCGGTCAAGGGCCTGACGCTACCGCTGTTGAGCTACGGCGGATCGTCAGTTGTCGCGACGCTGGCCGGCTTCGGACTCATCCTCAACGTGAGGATGCGGAGGTTTACCAACTAGTGAACAAGGAAATGATCATCACCTCGAACGGCCATCAGACCATGGTGGCCATTCTCGAGGACGACCAGGTCGTGGAAATCACCGTCGAGCGCGAGCGGCAACGCGGTGTGGTTGGCAACATCTACAAGGGCCGGGTGTCCAAGGTGTTGCCAGGCATGCAATCGGCGTTTGTGGACATCGGGCTCGAACGCGACGGCTTCCTCTACGTGACCGATGTCGTCGATACGCTAGGGGCGTTCGAGCGCATGGAAGGCGGCGACGACGACGACGATGACGACAGTCACCGCGAAGAGGGCGGGAACGGCAGCGAGCCACCGAAGGGACGCGACAAAGCCGACGCGCCGAAGATTGAGTCGCTGCTCAAACAGGGCCAGGAGATTCTGGTCCAGATCGAAAAGGAACCGCTCGGGACCAAGGGCGCCCGGTTGACGTCGTACGTCACGATGGCGGGCCGGTTCCTCGTGTTCATGCCGACGGTGGACCACATTGGCGTGTCGCGCAAGATCGAGGCGCGCGAAGAGCGGGCGCGATTGCGTGGCGTGGTCCGGCAGTTCCGCGAGAAGGAAGGCTTCACCGGCGGTGTGATCATCCGAACCGCGGCGGCCACGCGTCCCGAAGAGGACCTGACCAACGACCTGGTGTACTTCCAGCGCGTCTGGAACGAGATCCGGCAGAACGTCGAATCGTCGCGTTGTCCGGCCGCGGTGTACCGGGAGCAGGGCCTGGTCGCCAAACTGATCCGCGATCTCCTCACGGACGATTTCTCCGCCATTCGCATCGACAACGAACCGGAATTCCGGCGGGTGAAAGAACTGGTCGATCGGTTCATGCCCCAGCTGTCCGGGCGCGTGACGCTGTACACGAAGGACTTTCCGATTTTCGAGGAATACGGGGTTCAGTCGGAAATCGACAAGGCCCTGCGTTCTAAGGTCTGGCTGAAGTCGGGCGGCTACATCGTGATCAACCAGACAGAGGCGCTGGTCGCTATCGACGTCAACACGGGACGCTTCGTCGGCAAGCGCAATGATCGCCTCGAAGACACCATCGTCAAGACCAATGTCGAGGCGGTGAAAGAGATCGTGCGGCAGATCCGGCTGCGGGATCTGGGCGGCATCATCGTGCTCGACTTCATCGACATGGAGGAGCGAAAGAACCGCCAGAAAGTGGCGCAGGCGCTCGAGCAGGAGCTGCGGCGCGATCGGTCTCCCTCCAAGGCCGTGCAGGTGTCTGATTTCGGTCTCATCATCATTACGCGCAAACGGGTGAAACAGAGCCTGGAGCGCGTGATGACCGAACCCTGCCCCTACTGTTCGGGCACGGGCGTCATCAAGTCGGCCGCGACCATCTGCTACGAGATCCTGGACGAAGTGCGAAAGGTGGGCGCCGAACTGGACGGCCCAGGGCTGGTGCTGCGCGTGAACCCGGATATCGCGAAGGCGCTGAAGGAAGAGGAATCGGCGGTGCTGCGCGAGTTGCAGGAGACGATCGGCAAGATCGTCCAGATCAAGGCCGATCCCCACCTGCACCACGAGCAGTTCGACGTGATGGCGCTCTAGAAGTACTTCTTGATGCCGGCCGTCACCGCCAATCCGGACGGATTGCGGTGTGCTTCAGTGCTCCTCACCCGGTAATAGGTGCCCTCGAACTTCAGCGTCAGCGTGGGGCGGGAGAAGTACTCGACGCCGGCTCCCACGTTGAATGCGGGCTTGGTCGTCATCGCTCCGGCCGGGTCGCGCCCCTGCGTGTAGCGGAAGAACTGGCCACCGACTCCAGCCGTCACAAACGGATGCCACGACTCGGCCTCCCAGTTGTAGATCACGTTGACGCTGAGTCGTCTCTGCGAGACGGATTCATCCCCGACGACGAGGCGGTTCTCCATCCAGCCGCCCATGCCCCGGATGCTGATGCGCGGCAGGACGTAGAACTCGACGAAGCCGTCCACGCTGGCGCCCGCGTGGAGATCTCCACCCGGCGCATACGCACCGCCGTCGCCACCGACGGCGATGGCTCCGACCTTCGGCTGGCGATGCTGAGCTCCAGCCGCGACGGGCCAGGACACCACGGCGACGGCCATCAGGCACAACACAAGACGCTGACGCATGCTCGTATGCTCCCCTCTCACGCAGAATATCGGCCGTGGTCTGGGACGGCACCATGGGCGCGCCCAAGAGCGGGTGCAGAAGCCATCAACGCCGTGCAGTTGTGTGCGGGGTAATTGTTTACCGCATTTAGATCGTTAGCGGTAAAGAATTACTAGCGAAGACGCTGTAATTCGTCGAGCGGAAGCGGGCGTGATGGCAGCAGCGAGGTGGTACTGGCGCGTGGATTCCACCCCAGCCGAATCACGGTGACTTCGACCGAGCGCCGGCCGAATCGGACGGCCTCCGTGCAACTCCACATGTAGACGTCGATGTGCCGTCCTTGAACCATGGGCCCGGTGTCCATGATCGTGTAGATGCCCGTGTAGGGAGGCTCGGCCAACACCTGGATGACCGACCCAACCGGTAGCAACGTCTGATCGGCTGCCGCCACACCCGTGCGGGGCCACACGCCCGAGGCGGTCACGGCACCTTTGCAGTAGGCGGTCGCGGTGAATCGCAGTCTCGCACCGGCGGCAGGCAGGGCGGTGGTCTCCCGCAAGACCGCCTGCCGCGCGGCATAGCGCGAATCGAACATGGTGACCTCGTACAAGACCACAAACCCCAGCACCGCCAGGACCGTGGCAAGCAGCTTCCGCCAGCTCGACGTCGACAGCAGCATCAGGACGCTCCGGAGGGCGGATCCTGTCGATGCTTCAGGTGGAGGTGCGTCCGGCCCGCCACGATGAATGGCAGCGAGATCCGGTAGGCCAGGGCCGACAGCGCGGCGGCGCCCATGAGCGATCCCAGTGTCAAGGGCCACAACAACGGTCGCATCAAGACACCGAGACGGGACCAGAACTCATGACCGAACACCGACAGTCCGAACAACGCGCCGAGCTGGTGGGCGAAACCCGGCGGCAGGTGTACTCCTAGCACCGCCGCGCCGCCAATGGTCGCCAACGTGTAGTAAGGAGCGACGAACCAGGGCAGATTCGTGTAGACGCCGGCGATGACGGCCACGCGGTTCAGGTTGAAGAGGAACGCGCACAGCAGGCCGAGCAGCGTATGGATGCCGTAGAAAGGTGAAAATCCCCAGAACACGCCCACCGCGTACGCGGCAGCCGTCCGGCGTGGCGAGTCGTGGATGTGCAGCAACGACTCGAGCCACTTCCGCACGACGGCGCGCGTCATGTGGATCATCGGAAATGTTCGTAGCCTTGCGGCAGTAGATCGTGGCCGGTCAGGCCCGACAGGCAAACAGCCGGACTCTGGGTGACGACCCCGATGCGGGTCAACCCCAGGCCTCCGGCGCCTTGCCGCACCGCCGCCAGGCGCCCGCGCCTGCGTGGACTGACCGCAAACAACAGCTCGTAGTCGTCGCCTCCGGTTATCGAGGCGTGGACCGGATCCAGGCCATGGCTCAGGAACCAACTACGAGCCCGGGGCGCGACCGGGATCGCGCCGGCGTCGATGATCGCACCCACCCCTGACGCGGCTGCGATCTGGTGCACGCCGTCCGCCAGCCCGTCACTGAGATCGACGCACGCGGTGGCCGCCCCGTTCCGGCCCAGCAGCAGGCCGAGGCGCACCCGAGGTTCGGGCCGCAGGAACGCGGCCTGGCAGAGGGCAAGTTCGGCATCGGCCGCCGCTCCGGATCGCAAGGATGCCAACCCGGCGGCCGCCGCGCCGATCTGGCCGCTCACCCATAGCTCATCGCCAGGGCGCGCGCCACCGCGTCTCAGGATTTTCCGCGGGTGTACGCTGCCGACCGCCGTCACGTCCACCACCAGCGGACCTGGCGAGCGCGTAATGTTGCCGCCGACGAGCGCCACCTTGTACCGAGCGGCGACATCCGCGAAACCGCCGACGAGCGCCACGAACTGGTCGAGGGGAAGGTCGGGTGGCAGCACCAGCGAGAACAACGCCACCCGAGGCGAAGCGCCCATGGCCGCCAAGTCGCTCAGGTTGACCGCGAGGGCCCGGTGTCCGATGGCATCGGGTGGCGTGAAGACGCGGTCGAAGTGTACGCCCTCCACCAGCGCATCGGTGGTCAGCACGTCACGCGTGTTGCGTTCGGGCGCGACGACCGCCGCGTCGTCACCGATGCCGACCGCCACCCAGGAGGGATCGGGCGGCATCCGGCGCCGGAGCATCTCGATCAGGGCCCGCTCGCCAACGGCGGCGACGCTACTTGGCGTATTCAACGGCCCGTGTCTCGCGGATAACGGTCACCTTGATCTGACCCGGATACTCGAGTTCGTTCTCGATGCGCCGGGCGATGTCTTTCGAGAGCCAGACCGCTTCCTCGTCGGTGATCTTCTCGCTCTCCACCATGATGCGAATTTCACGGCCGGCCTGCAGCGCAAAGGCCTTCGACACGCCCTTGAACGAGTCGGCAATGCCTTCGAGCTTCTCGAGCCGCTTCACGTACGACTCGAGGATGTCGCGGCGTGCGCCGGGCCGCGCGGCCGAAATGGCGTCGGCCGACTGCACGATCATCGCCTCGAGCGACGGCCAGTCGATGTCCATATGATGGGCGGCAATCGCATCGAGCACCGGCTGGCTTTCGCCGTGCTTGCGCAGGAACTCGAGACCGATATCGAGGTGCGTGCCCTGCATCTCGCGGTCGATGGCTTTGCCCACGTCGTGCAGAAAGGCCGCGCGCACGGTCACGGGCGTATTCAGCCCGACTTCTCGGGCCATGATGCCGGCCAGACACGCCACTTCCTTCGAATGGCTCAGCACGTTCTGGCCGTAGCTGGTGCGATACTTCAACCGGCCCATGAGCCTGAGCACATCGGGATGCAGGTCGTGCAGGCCCAGCTCGAAGGCCGCCGCTTCGCCTTCGCGCCGCATTTCCTCGTCGAGTTCCGATTTCACCTTCTCGACCACTTCCTCGATGCGGGCGGGGTGAATGCGGCCGTCGGCAATCAGGCGTTCGATGGCCTGCTTGGCGACCTCGCGGCGGTACGGATCGAACCCCGACAGGATGATCGCACCCGGCGTATCGTCCACGATCAGATCGACGCCAGTCGCCACTTCCAGGGCACGGATGTTCCGCCCTTCTCGGCCAATAATGCGGCCCTTCAAATCGTCGCTCGGCAAGTCGACGACCGACACCGTGGTTTCCACGGCGTGTTCGGCGGCGCTGCGCTGGATGGCCTCGGTGATGATCTGGCGGGCCTTGGCCGCCGCCGTCTCGCGGGCTTCAGCCTCGAGCCGCTTCACCAGCGTGGCGGCGTCGTGCCTGGCGTCGGTTTCGATCTGCTTCAGCAGCAGTTCGCGCGCCTCGTCGGCGGTCAGCCCCGCCACGCGCTGCAGTTCGCGCTGCTGCTCGGTCACCAGCGCCTGGTACCTGGCGGCCGCGTCCAAGGTGGACTGCTCGCGCTTCTGCAACACCTGTTCCTGGGATCGCCGATCGCGGTCACGCTGCTCGATGGCCGTCACGCGTTCGGACAGCTTTTCTTCGCGGCGTACGAGGGCCTGTTCGAGGCTGGCGACCTGTTGGCGCCGCGCGGCCGCCTGGCGCTCGGCCTCGACCACCAGTTGGTGCGTGCGCTCCTTGCACTCGATCAGCGCTTCCTTTTTCACGTTCTCGGCATCGCGTTCCGCGTCGCGCGCCATTCGGGCCGCCTGCTCGTTGGCCCGGCCAATGGTGTCGGCCGCAATCCGCTTGCGATTGCCCAGCCAGATCAGGAACCACACCACCCCGATTCCGGCCGTGACGACCGCATTCACGACGTAGAACACCATCGCACTCATGTCATTCATGCCGCGTCCTTTCGAGACCCCGTCGAACGAGGGTCTCGCGGGGCCTCGGTCGCCCGGGCGAGCTTCTGAAAGCCCCGCGGCACTGGCTGCCGGCGGGTGGGTCACACGATGAAAGGCCCCGCTTTGCCGTGTGGGGAGGTCGATGAACCTGCCAGAAGCAGGTGGAACCGCTTCAAAAGCCGGGCTTCAGGCTTCCTCGCGCCGAGGCATGCACACCGCACGGCATCGCAGTCCCGTTGATATAGCATTGGCTCAAACGAGCCTTCGCACCATCACGCACAAAGCAGGGAACCCTCGAATTTCTGTTGAGGATCTTAGAACGGGGGGAGGCGAGGGTCAAGCGCCCCGTCGCCCTGCTCGCGCAGGACGTCGTCAATCAGGTGTTCGATATCGGCCAACCGTCCGGCCAGTTCGAGTTGCTGGCCCTGGTCGGCGCCCCGGGCGCGGAACATCTCGTCGGCGATGTTGAGCGCAGCCACGACGGCCAGCCGGAGGGAGTCTCCGGCCGGCGACGCGTCGGCGGCCGCCCGCATCTTCTCATCCACGAAACTGGCCAGTTCCCGGACGTAGCCAGCATCGAGCGCGCTCCGGATCGGATAGCGCTGTCCGAGAATCTCGACCGGTACCGGGCCGTCGGCCATGGCGGGTGGCTACAGGTTCAGTCCGTCGAGCTGTTCCAACAGGGAGGTGACGCGCGTTCGGATCACGTCACGCTCGTCCTTCAACACGGCGATCTCCGCCGTCGCGCCTTCCACGTCAAGAAGCCGGGCTCGCGCGGTTTCCAGCTCCTTCGAGACCCGCTGGTGATCGTCGGCCAGCCGGGCCTGTTCGGTGCGCATGCGGCCGATCAGGGCGACCAGCAGCTTCACCTTGTCTTCCAGCCGGTCGAGTGCTTCCATGTCGACGGGCCGCACCATCGTCTTCGCCATGTCTGGTGTCACCCTCTCTTCGCCCCTCAGGCATTGGCCGTGGCCGTGGCCGCGACGACGGCCTCCCGGGCCTGGCCTACGAGGGCACTGAACGCTGCGGCGTCATTCACAGCCAGATCGGCCAGCTGCTTACGGTCGATGGTGATATTGGCGAGCTTCAACCCGTGCATCAGGTCGCGATACGTCGAGCTGTTCTGGTGGGCGGCCGCGTTGATCCGGACGATCCACAGCCGGCGGAAATCCCGCTTCTTGTTGCGGCGGCCCACGAAGGCGTAGTTGCCCGCCTTGTCGAGCGCTTCCTTGGCTGCGCGGTACAGCTTGCTCTTATTGAGAAAGTACCCTTTGGCACGCGACAGGAGCCGCTTTCGCTTGGCTCTCCGGACCGTGCCACGCTTCACTCGAGGCATGTTCGTTGCTCCTTGCTGCTACGTCGAGCCGGCGCCGATCGCGGGGGGTGGCATCCCCGGGTCCCTGGCTGGCGGCTCCATTGTGAGCCGCGCGGATCGCGCGGCCCGCCTCTACGAAGGGTTCGTCGCTAGTCGCTAGCGCCTGGCCCTGACCGAATCCCTCATCCCGAATTCCTCATCCCGAATCCCTCATCCCTACTTGTAAGGGAGCATCCGCTCCAGCGTCGCCTGGTTGGCCGGCGAAGCCACCTTGGACTTGCCCAGCTGGCGCTTGCGCTTGGTCGTCTTGCTGGAGGCCAGATGACGCTTGAACGCCGAACCGCGAAGGAACTTGCCGGTCGCCGTCTTCTTGAACCGCTTGGCGGCGCCGCGATGAGTCTTCAACTTGGGCATGACCTGTCGTTCTCCTGTCGTACGCGACCGGGCTTCAGGCGGCCTACGCCGTCGCCTCGGAATCCTCGGGCACGGCCGCGCCCGGACGGTCCTCGGCCGGCTTGGCCGGAGGTTTGACGGCGGGCTGACCCTTCGGGGGCCCGGTGCCTGGCTTTCTCGACAGGATGACGTTCATCTGGTTGCCCTCCTGCCGCGGCATGTTCTCGGCCACCGCCTGATCGGCCAACTCTTCGAGCAGCCTGATCAGGATCCGCCGCCCAATCTCGGGGTGCGCCATCTCTCTGCCACGGAAGAAGATCGTGGCCTTCACTTTGTCCCCGTCCGCGATGAACCGCTCGATGTGCTTCTTCTTGAACTGGTAGTCGTGTTCATCGACTTTCGGACGGAACTTGATTTCCTTGACCTCAATCACCTTCTGGTGCTTCCGCGCCTCTCTGGTGCGCTTCTGCTCCTGGTACTGGTACTTCCCGAAATCCATAATGCGGCAGACTGGCGGCGTCGCCGTGGCGGCGACTTCCACCAGATCGAGGCTGCGCGAGCGCGCGATGGTGAGCGCCTGCTGCGGCGTCATGATCCCCAATTGCGCGCCTGTGTCGTCGATGACGCGGATCTCGCGCACCCGGATGCGCTCGTTGACCCGTGTGCGTTCTTCGCGACGTGGACCGGAACGATCGAAAGCGATATGCGCCTCCCTACGGTTCGCGGGGCTCGCGCCCCTTGCGGCGGATTTCGTCCAGGGCCGCCTCCACAAAAGCTTCGACGGTGCGCGGGCCCTGGTCTCCCGCGGCGCGGCTACGCACTGAGATGGTTCCCTCGGTCACCTCGCGGTCTCCAACCACGAGCATGTAAGGAACCTTCTGCAATTGCGCTTCGCGTATCTTGTACCCGATTTTCTCCTGCCGGTCGTCCAATTCTACACGCAGGCCGGCGTGGGTCAGCGCGTCACGCACGCTGGCCGCGTAGGCGATGTGCCGATCCGCGATGGGCAGCACGACGCCCTGGACCGGAGCGATCCACAGCGGGAAGGCCCCGGCATGGGTTTCGATGAGCAGGGCGATGAAGCGCTCGAAGCTGCCGAAGATCGCGCGGTGGATGACCACCGGACGATGCTCCGCGTTGTCGGCTCCCACATAGGTCAGATTGAAGCGCTGCGGAAGCTGGTAGTCGAGCTGGATGGTCGCACACTGCCACTTGCGGCCAATGGCATCGGTGACGTCGAAATCGATCTTGGGCCCGTAGAACGTCCCGTCGCCTGCATTGAGCGCATACGGCACGCCGACAGCCGAAAGCGCCTGTTTCAGCTGGGATTCGGCATGATCCCAGGTCGCCACGTCGCCGAGAAACTGCGGGGGTCGCGTTGACAGCTTCATGTCCACCGCGAGCCCGAAATCGCCGTAGACGCGTTGAACCAGCCGCAGCAGCCGCTCGACCTCCTCGCCGATCTGCGACTCCATCACGAAGACATGCGCATCGTCTTGCGCGAACTGCCGCAGCCGGGTCAGGCCCGACAGCACACCCGATGCCTCGCTGCGATGCAGCGGGGTCTGTTCGTGAAACCGCAGCGGCAGATCGCGGTAACTGCGCGTGGCGCTGCCAAACACCAGCATGTGGCCGGGGCAGTTCATGGCTTTCACGCCCATCTGCTCCCCTTCGGCCTCGACCAGGAACATGTTGTCCCGATAGTGCTGCCAGTGGCCCGATGTTTCCCAGAGCGCCTTGTTGAAAATGAGAGGTGTCTTCAGCTCGACGTAGCCGGCCGGGAACAGCACATCGCGCATGTACGACGCGAGCAGGTTGTAGAGCGTCGTGCCTTTGGCGAGCCAGAACGCCGCGCCGGGCGCCCACGCATGGAAGGTGAACAACCCAAGCTCGCGGCCAAGCCGGCGATGATCGCGCTTCTTGGCTTCCTCGATCCGCCGCAGGTACGCCTGCAGGTCGGTGTCGCTGAAGAAGGCCGTGCCGTAGATCCGCTGCATCGGCTGGTTCTGGGCGTCCCCCTTCCAGTACGCGTTGGACGTGCTCAGCAGCTTGAACGCTTTCAATCTGCTCGACGAGGGCACGTGGGGGCCGGAACAGAAATCCATGAACACGTCCGCGATGGTGTAGCAGGACACCACCGGGCCGCCCTTTTCCTCGATCAGCTGCACCTTCAGCGGTTCCCCGCGCTCTGTGAAGAACGCCTTCGCTTCCTCTTTCGGCACCATCTTGCGTTCGTACGGCAGATTCTGCGACGCCAGTTCCCGCATCTTGGCTTCGATCGCCTCGAGATCGTCGGGGACAAACGGACGCTCCACCACAAAGTCGTAGAAGAAGCCATCGTCGGTCGAGGGACCGATGCCGCATTGCGAGCCCGGGAACAGGTTCGTGACCGCGGCCGCCATCAGGTGTGCCGTTGAATGCCTGTACAGATCGAGCGCCTCGGGACTGTCGGCCGTGACAATCCTGACAGTGGCGTCCGCCGTCAGCGCGAAGGACAGGTCGACCATCCGGCCGTCGACGACGCCAGCCAAGGCAGACTTCGCCAGCCGCGGCGAAATGCCAACCGCCACTTCAACGACGGTGGTGCCGGCGACGACACCGCGCTTTGCGCCGTCCGGCAGTGTGACCGTGATCTGGTTCATGCAATACGCGACAGGCACAATCCCGGTAGACCCTTGATCTTCGCCCCAACGACCAGTTGCCAGGCAGCAGGGAATGGTAGGCACGAGCGGACTCGAACCGCTGACCTCCTGCGTGTCAAGCAGGCGCTCTAACCAGCTGAGCTACGCGCCTAAACCACGACGAGACAAGGCTTACCGGACCATCCAATATAACAGCCTGTTCGCGCGGGCGTCAACGGATCGAGAGTGATCGGAATGGAGCCCGTGAATCGAGGTGCCCGATCCTGCCGTCCGCCATGGCCAAGGCCACCAAGGCCAGACGCGGCAAGGATCGGGCGCACCCAGAGTCGGGCCGAAGCGTCCTCTACCTGACCGCGTCCTTCAACGACTTGCCGGCCGTGAAGCGCGGCACGCGGCGCTTGGCAATCTTGATCGCCTCGCCAGTGCGCGGGTTGCGCGCCATCCGCGCCTTCCGGTTAGATGTCTTGAAGGTGCCGAAGCCGACGAAGGTGATGGTGTCACCCTTCTTCAGCGCCTTGGTGATCGTGTCGAGCGTGGAATCCAGCATGGATCCCGCGGCCGACTTGGTCACGCCTGTGTCCTTGACGATCTTGGCGATCAGGTCCTGCTTGTTCATGGAGTCTCCTCTGTGCGAACCGAGTGGTCAGGTGGACGACGCGTCCAAAGCACCGTGGCGTTTATACGTGGTGGCCGCCAGCGTGTCAAGCCGGAACTGGCTGGCGGCGCCCGATCAGGACGACAGCTTGCTTCGCAGCCGCTCCACGGCCTGGTTGAGCGTCGGGTCTTCGGAGGGCAGGGCCGCGCCGAAGTCCACGTCCGGCTGTTCGATGGCGACGTCGGGCTGCAGTCCGCGATCGTGAATCGGATTGCCCGCCGGCGTGAGATACCACGCGTACGACATCCACAGGCCGCTGCCATCGGGCAGTTTGAACAGCCGTTGCAGCGCCGCGCGACCGCCCGTTCGTTCGCCGAACGTGTCGGCGCGCTTGTTGCCCAAGAGCGCCGCGGCAAACATCTCGGCAGGGCCAGCCGTGCCGCCATCAATCAGCAAGGCCATCGGCACCGTCACCGCGCCGTCACCCGGGGTTGCCGCAATGGTCTGCCGGCTGGCACCGCGCGTCTCCTGCAGCGCCAGTGTGCCGGCCGCCACAAACACGCGAGCCGTCTCGATTCCGGAGAGGAACGGGCCGGCTGAAGTACCCCGCAGATCAATGACGATGGCTTTCGCGCCGTCCTTCTGTGCCTTCATCACCGCCGCGCGCATGTCCGCAGGCGTCGTGTCGGCGAATTCAGCCACGCGGATCACCCCGACCGTGGTGCCCGTCATCTTCGTCACCGGCCAGACCGGGGCGAGGACCTCGCGGGTCAACTCGATCACGTGCGGGTCCGCCGCATTGCCCCGGATGACGGTCAACGACACCGTGGTGCCGGGCCTGCCACGCAGCTTGCGCGACCCTTCCCACACCGACATCTCGCGCGTCGGCTGGCGATCGATCCCGCGAATGTAATCGCCTGTTCGCAATCCAGCCCTGGCTGCCGGCGAACCGTCGCGCGCGGAAATGACGCGCAGGTAGAACTGGCGCGTCAACTCTAGGCCGACATCTCCGGCCGGCAGGCCGTCGTGTGCCTCGACGCTCTTGGTCTGCTCAGGCGTCAGATAGGCGCTGTCGGCATCGAGTGAGTCCGCCAGCCCGTGCATGGCACCGTGCATCAACCGTTCGAGGTCGACCTGTTCGACGTAGTTGTTGGCCGTCAGGTTGAACACGTCGTCGAACACGCGCAGATGCGGGTAGGTTTCCGGCCCCGCCATGGTGCGGCCGAGCAGTCCGCCGACGACAGCGAACGCCAGGATAGGCGCGGTGACAAAGACGACGGCGAGTCTGGTGCGCGTAGTCATGATTGCGTGGGAAGCTATCGTGCTTTCAGCCATTGTAGTGGATCGACGGGCTTGGCGTCGATGCGCAGCTCGAAGTAGAGCGATGGCGTGCCTTCAAGCGACAACCCGACGGTGCCCACCGTCTGGCCGCGGACCACGCGGGCGCCGCTCGCCACCCGCATGCTGCTGAGGTGGCCGTACATGGTGAACGCCAACCCCCCATGATCGACGATCACCAGATTGCCGAACCCGGTAAACGGTTCCGCAAACGCCACCGTACCGTCGTGAATCGCACGAACGGGCGTGCCGGCCGGCGCGGCGATTCGGATGCCGTTGTTCACCACCGCGGTCTGGAATCGGCTGTTGCGCTCCCGGCCGAACCTCGTCACGACCTTCCCGGTCACCGGCCAGTCCAAATCGCCACGAAATGGCCGAACGGGGAGTGCCAACGGGCCCTGACCGGCGCCGGTCTCGCTTCTGCCCGAGCCGGTCAGACGCTGCTGGAGTTTTGCCTGCGCCGCCTGCAGTTCCCCGACCAGTTGCGCGGCCAGGTCGCGCCGTCGATCGATGTGCCCGATGAGATCGGCATGGGCCGCCGCCGCCTTGATCGCCGCCGCCCTGGTGACGGTCAGGTCTTCCTGGATCTTGGCCAACTGGCCACGCCGCTGCTCCAGCCCAGCCTGGGCATTGCGGAGCTCGACGAGCGTTCGGCGGTGTTCGGTGACGCGTTGCCGGTCGAGCGCCTGCATGGCGGAGACGACACGATACGCGCGGCCCATCTCGTGCAAGTCGTTCACACCGAGCAGCAGCCGCAGGTAGCCGGCGTTGCCCAACTTGTAGATCTCGACCATGCGCGACGTCAGGTTCGGCAACTGTGACGTGGCCACACGCTGCAGCGTGGTGATGCGGGCCGAGATGGCCGCCAACTCGGCCTGTACCCGTGCCAGATCGTCTTCGCCCTGTTCGAACTGGGCAGTTCTCAGATCGCGATCCACCTCGAGGCGCCGAAGTTCTTCGAGCAGCGTGCGCTCGCGATGGGCCAGGCCATCGGCCTCCCGTTGCAGCGCACGGATGCGTTCTGAGGCACGGCGCGACAACTCCTCGGTGTGCGGCCGATCCGGCGTCTGCGCGGCGATGCCTACGCTGACCGCCCAGACGGCCAGTCCGCACACGCCGGCGCCGAATGCCAGCCGTGCCAGCAGCCGGCGGTGAGTGTCGGGGCAAGCGCGAGACGGGATCGGCATCATCGGCTAGAACAGCGGCTTCCCATCCATGGCCTTGGGAATCGGGATGCCGAAGTACTTCAGCACGGTCGGTCCAAGATCGATCACGCGGGGATCGCCGGCGACAAGTTTCCGGTTGGTGATCAGCAACCCGGGAATGGCCTTGTAGTCGAACCCGCAGTGGTCGCCGCTCCATTTCTTCATATTGGGATACACGATGCTGCCCGGTGGCGAGCCGCCGAGTGTGGTCTGCCACGACACGCGGTAGCCATCGTTCATGCCGACCTGCAGATCGGGGGCCTGGTTGAAGTACTCACCCGAGTAAATATCGGCCCGCTTGTAGACGTTGCCGACAATCCTGGCGCCCGTGCCAGGGTCGGTCAACGTCATCAGCCGGGCCACCAGGTCGTTGACGACCTGGGTGTAGTCGTCACCCGGATTGACGATACCCTCGCCCTCGCGGCCCTTCACGTTGATGAACACCTGCCCCAGACCGAGCGCGTAGGCCCTGGTCTTTGACCAGTCCACGTTCTCCCAGAACTGGCCGCTGCCGAGAAACAGGTTGTCGAGCGTCTTCTGCCCCGTGCGCGCGCCTTTGATTGAAAGAAACCCCTCCTGCACCAGCCACGTGTTCAGGTTCACCGCCTGGCGGAACGAGTGGAACCCGTGGTCCGACATCACGATCACCTGGGTGCCCGGCTCGACGCGATCGAGCACCTCGCCCACCATCTGGTCCACGCGGCGGTAGACACGCTCGATCGAGTCGCCGTACTTCGCGGCGGCCGCCGCGGTGTACATGGGATGCGTCTTGTCCTCGAACCGCCACATCATGTGCTGGACGCGGTCGGTGGACTCCAGCACGCCGACCAGCAGATCCCACTTGTGGGTGTCGAGACGGTTCAGAATGACCTGGGCGCGGTCGTCGAACGCCCGATACAGGTCGTCCATGAACGCCTGCTCGTCGAGGCGGTCCTCGTTGAGCGGCCAGGTGGCTTCGGCCCACCCGAGCGTGCGGAAATGGCCCAGCCGCTCGTCCAGATCCTTCGAGAACCTCTCGGGAGACGAGATCGGATACGGCGGTTTGTCGGGCCGCCAGTTGACGGGCGACACATACAGCTTCAGGTCCTTGTCGGCGCTGGCCAGGTAGAGCTGTGCCATGCCGTGGATCCGGATCAGGAAGTTCACCTTGAAATCGAGCGTGATCCACTTGCTCCACTCGCCCTCGGCCAGACTGATGGTGGTGTCCTGGATCTCGACGGTCGCGCGGCGCTCCGGCCGGTTCCAGTGAATCGCGATCGGCACGCGGATATCTTCGCGGGCCGTCAGGTCGGCCAGCGTGGCACGCTCGGCATCGGACACGCCCGGGCCCTTGGCCAGGATCGCCCGTTGCTGCGCTTTCACGATCGGGTTCGGAGGCCCGACCAGTTCCGTGCGGGCCACGCCCTGATCGAACACCAGGCGCTTCAGGATGCCGCCCATTTCCGTGTTGCCTTCTTCGTATCGCGACAAGTCGGTGGCGAAGTAGGAGAAGGTGCCGATCGTGCCGCGAATGTCGGGCAAAGGCAGACCCGACATCAACTCGCCGTATTCGACCTGTTCGGCCGGGAACGTAATGGGGATCGTCAGCAGGCTCGATCGGACGCCGGCGTGTCCCGCCGTGACCCAGAACGAGGTGCCGCCGCGGATCGAGCGGATTTCAGGCTTCTTGATGGGGAAGTAATTGAACAGGAACTCGGGCGCAGTCCGCGTCACGATGCCGAGGTCCGGCTGATAGGTCTTGGGATCACGGACCAGGAAGTCGTAAATGTTGTGCTTGCCGGCGTTCGCTCCCGTCGCAAACGACGACCATGATGTCGGCGATTCGGGGGAGTGGCTGGTCTCGAGGCGGTAGAAGCCGCCCTGGGCCGCCAGCTTCGCCAGGTTTGGCAGGTGGCCCATGGCCATCCACCGCTGGGTCAGGATCGGGTCCATGCCGTCGTACCCGAGAATCACTATCTTCTGCGTGAACGTGCGCGGCGCAGTCGAGCGCTGACACGATGCCAGCCCGACCGTCAACGCGACGGAAAATAGAGCGGGAGTGACCAGCTTCACGGCGGTACGCTTGTGGAGATACAACAAGAACGAAGTATAACGTATGTAGTACCCTTCGATTCATCATGCGCGTGGTGGGGATCGACTTCGGAAACCGCCGCATCGGGATCGCGGTGAGCGATGCCACCGGGACGCTGGCTCGACCCGTCTTGACGCTCGACGTCCGGGGTGACGCCGCACACGCCGTGGCCCTGGTCGGTGACGCCATCGTGACGCTCGAACGGGACGATGAACCCGTGGGTGCCATTGTCGTCGGATTGCCGCGCCGGCTCGATGGGTCTGCCAACGCGCAGACACCCATCGTCGAGGCCTTTGCCGCCCGGCTGCGCCAGCAAAGCGGGCGCACCGTCGTGCTGCAGGACGAGCGATTGACGAGCCACCAGGCCGATCAGTTGCTGGCCGTCCGAGAACGAGACTGGCGCGTGCGCAAGCAGAAATTGGATGCGGCGGCGGCCGCCGTGATTCTGCAGGAGTACCTGGACGCCCGGCCGCCTTCGCCTTCGGCTACGGCGGCCCAAGAAGGCGGGAATCCAGAGCCTGGACCCCCGCTTTCGCGGGGGTGACGAAAAACTTGCTTCATTTGGCACGATGAAGCGCGTAGAAGACGTCGAGCCCGGCGAGTCGACATGAACCGATCACACCCGGGAGCACACCAACGATGCGACACGTGGCACTTCTGCTGGTCATCGCGTTGATAGCCGCCGGCGGCTGGCTCGGCTGGCAACAGTACGAGCTTCTGCAGCAGCCATTTCAAGGGTGGTCAGGCGCCGAGCAATTCGTCGACATCGACCCAGGCACCGGCACCCGGGCGATCGGCCAGCGGTTGATCGATGGCGGCGTGGTGGCAGACGCCTTGACGTGGCGCGTCGCGCTGTGGCGCCGCGCAGACGCCACCCGGCTCGAGGCTGGCGAGTATCGCTTCGATCGCCCGATGCGCGTCGACGAGGTGATCGGCCGACTGGTGCGCGGCGACGTCTACCTGCGGTCGATCACGATTCCCGAAGGGCTGACGATCCGGCAGATGGCCCGGGCGTTTGCAGACGCCAGATTCGGACCGGCCCGCGACTTCGAGCAGGCCGCAGGCGACGTGTCGTTGGTGTCGGATTCGGATCCGTCCGCACGCGACCTCGAAGGCTATTTGTTCCCCGACACCTATGCCCTGCCGCGACGGGCCGCAGCCGATGACCTGGTACGCCTCATGATGGCCCGGTTCAAGACGGTGTTTGGCGACGACCTGCAGCGCGCGGCGGCTGCTCGCGGATTGACGGTGAGACAGGCCGTCACGATCGCATCACTGGTGGAAAAGGAAACGGCGCGACCCGACGAGCGGCCCGTGGTGGCCGCCGTGTACCACAATCGGATGGCGAAGCGCATGGGCCTGCAGTGCGATCCCACCGTCATTTACGCGCTCGAGCGCGCCAACCGGTACACCGGCAACCTGACCAAGGCGGATCTCACCTTCGATTCGCCGTACAACACGTACCGCTACGCGGGGCTTCCGCCAGGGCCTATTGCCTCGCCGGGCCGCTCGGCCCTCGAAGCGGCGGTGCGGCCCGCTCCGGTGAACTACCTGTACTTCGTCAGCCGCAACGACGGGTCACACGCCTTCGCCGCCACGCTCAGCGAGCACAACAAGAACGTGTTCACGTACCAGGTGCAGTACTTCCGGGGCCAGCGGACCCGTCCACGGGCCGCACCAGCCGGTCACGGCAGGTAGCCGGCGTCGTCGATCAGCGCTCCGACCACTTCAGCTTCTCGCGCAGGACCTGGTAGTACCCGCGCGTGGACGCTCTGACCAGGTGTGCCGGCCGGGGCGCGCGCTGCACCCGAATCAGGTCGCCGTCGAGCAGCTTCACGTTGTCCTGGCCGTCAAAGGTGACGAACGCGTCGCCCTCGGGCCTGAGCACGTGGGGCTGCACCATCACGATGGTCGAGGCGGGGATCACCACGGGACGGTTGGTCAGGGTGTGCGGGGCAATGGGATTCAGCACGAACGCATCGACCGCGGGGTGCACAATCGGGCCTCCTGCCGACAAGTTGTACGCCGTCGATCCGGTCGGCGTCGCGATGATAATGCCGTCGGCGTTGAACCGGGCCACGAACTCATCGCCGACGGTAACGGAAAACTCGATGATGCGCGACAACTCGCCGCCGGTCACCACCACATCATTCAACACGGGCCGGTTCGCCAGCAGCGCCCCGCCTCGCTCCACTGTCGCTTGCAGCATCAGCCGCGTTTCAACGGCGGCCTGCTCCGCCAGCGCGGCTTCGAGCGATGGGAACAGTTCCGGAAGCGTGATCTCGGTCAGAAATCCCAACCCGCCAAAATTCACTCCCAGAATCGGAATCTCCAGGCCGGCTTGCGCGACTCGATCGGCCATGCCCAGCATCGTGCCATCGCCGCCAAGCACGAGCACGAGTTCGACGTGGCGAGGCAGATCGTCACGCGACACCTGACGGTAGCCAGCGGCGCCCGCCATCTCGGCTGTCGCCGATTCGAACACGGGCTCGACACCCCGGGCTTGCAGCCACCGTGCGATGTCGCTCAAGAGGGACGCCGCCGCGGTCAGCCCCGGCTTGGCCACGATACCCACACGCCTGATCATGGGTGGTCTCTCCGCAGGTGCAGGAAGTACTCCTGATTGCCGGTGGCGCCCGTAATGGGCGACGGTGTCATTGCCACGCGCCCAAGGCCGCACTCGGCTGCAGCCGCCGACACGCGGGCGAGCACGGCATCGTGAACGGCCCGATCGAGCACCAACCCCCCCGGTCCGACTTCATCACGGCCGGCCTCGAACTGCGGCTTCACGAGCGCGACGAGGTCTGCGTCACGATGCATCACACCTGGCACGGCCGGCAGGATCAGCCGCAGCGAGATGAACGACACGTCAATTGTGACGACATCGACCGGGCCCGGCAGCCAGCCGAGATCCAGGTCGCGGGCGTTGCGGTGCTCGAGCGTGATCACCCGGGCATCGCTGCGCAGCCGCCAGTCCAGTTGACCGTGACCGACGTCGAGCGCCACCACGCGCGTCGCGCCGCGCTGCAGCAGCACGTCGGTAAACCCGCCTGTCGACGCACCGATGTCGAGGGCTTCGCGTCCGGTCACCGCGATGCCGAACGCATCAAGCGCGTGCGCCAGTTTCACCCCGCCGCGGCCCACCCACGGGAAGTCCGGCTCGTCGAGACTCACCAGCGCGCCGGCCGCGATCATCGTGCCAGCCTTGTTCACGACGGCACCATCGACCCGAACGCGCCCGGCCAGAATCAGTGCACGGGCCCGTTCGCGCGACGCCGTCAGGCCTCGTTCGGTGACCACGACGTCGAGCCGCACGCGCGGGGTGGCAGCCATGGGTGCGCCTGCTACGACGAACGCGAACCGATCCAGTGCGCGATGTCACAGAGCCGGCTGTCGCGTAGTTCTGCGCGGGCCAGTGCCGCCACGGCCAGATCGACGGCCTCACTGGCCAGTTGCCTCGAGCGTGTCAGGCCAAACAACGCCGGGTACGTGGGCTTGCCGGCAGCAGCGTCCTTGCCTACGGTTTTCCCGAGCGCTCCGCCCTCGCCGACCACGTCCAGAATGTCGTCGACGATCTGGAAGGCTAGACCGAGTGACGCCGCGTAGTCGTCGACGGCAGCCACCACCCCGGGAGAGCCGCCTGCCATGATCGCGCCGGATACCGCCGATGCGCGAATCAAGGCGCCGGTTTTGCGCGCGTGCATGTCGCGCAGCGCATCGGCATCGAGCGCACCGGCGTCGTGCACGTGGCCCGAGGCGCGCAGGTCGATCGCCTGACCGCCCACCATGCCCGTGCTTCCGGCCGCGTCGGCGATACGGCGTATGACGGCCAGCTTGCGCCCGGCGATGGCCGCGTCGCTACCCTCCACGGGCGCTCGCGCCAGCAGCGCGAAGGCCTCGGCCAGCAGCCCGTCGCCGGCGAGAATCGCCATGCCGTCACCATACACCACGTGCAGCGTCGGCCTGCCGCGGCGCAGCGTGTCGTTGTCCATGGCCGGCAAGTCGTCATGAATCAGCGAGTAGGTGTGAATCAACTCGATGGCGCATGCGGCGGGCATGGCCAGCGCCTTGGCCGTACTCGATCGTGGCGCTACCGCCCCGGCCGCCGCTAAGGTAAGGATGGGCCTGAACCGCTTGCCGCCGGCCAGGACGCTGTAGCGCATGGCTTCCGCGATGTCGGCCGGGCAGGCGGGTGAAGCGGGCAGCACGGCCGCCAGCGCGTCGTCTATCTCCTGTCGCAACACGCGCAGGTAGTCGTCGAGCGGCAGCGAGGCGTCTGCGGTCACGAGCGCCGCCCTTTGTCGTCTCGGGCCCCATCTGGCCGGCGTGGTTCTTCGTCGTCTCCGACGGCCGTCAGGGCGGCCGGCGCCGGCTGCACATCTCCGCGTTCGCCGAGCACCTCGATGCGCCGCTCGGCTTGCTCGAGCCGGGCGTGGCAATAGCGCGACAGTTGTACGCCGCGTTCGTACAGTTCCAACGACTGCTCGAGCGTCAGCTCGCCATCCTCGAGCTTCTTCACGATCGCTTCGAGTTCGGCAATGGCCGCTTCGAAGTCCTTGATTGTGACGTCCATTACGACTCCTGAGGCGCCTGCCCGGTGCGGCCGGCCACCACGCACCGGATTTCGCCCTTCTGCAACGTGACGCGCACGCCGTCTCCTGGCGAGACGGCGGCGGCATCGCGAATGATCACCTGACGCGCGCCGTCCCAGCACACGGCGTAGCCGCGGCCCAGCACGGCCAACGGGCTCATAGCCTCCAGACGGGCGGCGGCGGCGCCAAGTCTGCCCCCGGCGACATGATACCGATCGATGACTTCCGCCCGCAGCCTCCCGTCAGCCTGGCTCAGGCGTACCTGAAACCGCCCGATGCTCCGGCGCAGATCGAACGCCTCCAGCCGCAGGCGCAGCGCCTGAATGTAGCGGCTGCGACGCGAGGATCGTTCGCGTTCCGCCCGATCCAGCGCAGACCGCAACTCGGCCACGTGCCGGCCACGCAGGGCCAGCCGCCCCGGGAACCCGGCATACGCCGGCCGCGCTTCAACGCGCTGCAGCCGGTGACGGCCGCCCAGGAGGCGATCCCGCACGGCCGACGCCAGCCGTTGGGCCAGATACTCGATTCGGCCGACGAAGTCGTTCTTCGCCGCCACCACCAATTCTGCCGCAGCCGAAGGGGTTGGCGCCCGCAGATCGGCCACCAGATCCGACAGCGTCACATCGACCTCGTGACCGACTGCCGAGATCACCGGCACCGGGCACCGCGCGATGGCCCGGGCCACCGGTTCCTCGTTGAACGCCCACAGGTCCTCAATCGATCCTCCGCCTCGGCCGACGATCACGACGTCCACGCCTTCGACACGCCCGATACTCGCGAGCGCCCGGGCGATGTCGTTGGCAGCGCCGTCTCCCTGGACGCGAGTGGGCGCGACGACCAGATGCGCGTTGGGGTAGCGCCGGCGCAGCACCTTGATGATGTCGCGCAGCGCCGCCCCGTCGATCGACGTGACGATGCCGATCTTGCGGGGGAAGGTGGGAAGCGGACGCTTGCGGGATGGGTCGAGCAGGCCCTCGGCCTGCAGGCGTTTCTTCAGCTGTTCGAGCGCCAGTTGCAGCGCGCCGAGGCCCTTCGGTTCGATCGCCTCGCAGACCAGCTGGTATTCGCCCTTGGGTTCGTACACGCCCAGCCGGCCGCGGGCGATCACCTGCAGGCCGTCTTCGAGCTTGAACTTCGCCTGCCTGGCGGCCCCTCGAAACATCACGGCCTTCAGCTGGGCGTTGGCGTCCTTGAGCGTGAAGTAGACGTGGCCCGAGTTCCACTGGCGGCAGTTGGAGATCTCGCCTTCGACCCAGATGTCGGCGTACGAGGATTCGAGCAGCAGCCGAATCTCGCTGGTGAGATCGGTCACCGTGAAGACGCGCGGGCCGCCACCGGATTCCGCTGTCCCCGGCGGCTCGGGCTCGCCGCCATCGTCGAAGGGCAGATCGAACAGATCGTTCATGCGTCCACGTGTCTCGACTCGAAACACCACGTCAGCGCGACGGGCTATTGATCGCGCTCATCGGCATCGACGGCGTGCCGGGCTCGGGTCACCTCGTCAAGCGACCAGTCGATGCGCTCGATGCTTCGTGCAAGGCCGGTCCGATCGTCGGTGGAGACCACGATGCCTTGCAGACGCGGGTTCCCGGCGGCCGGTTCGAGGCGGCCGGGCAGGCCCGTGACGAACCGGTTGATCGCCGCCTGGCAATCGGACCCAATCACCGAGTCGTGCGGGCCGGTCATGCCGACGTCCGAAATGTACGCCGTTCCGCCCGGCAGTACGCGGGCATCCGCGGTCTGTACATGTGTGTGCGTGCCGACCACCGCCGAGACTTTGCCGTCGAGATACCATCCCATCGCCAGCTTCTCGGACGTGGCTTCGGCGTGGAAATCCACCACCACCGTCCGGCACTCGTGCCGGACGAGCTCGATCTGCGCGGCGATCATCGTGAACGGATTGTCGACCAGCGGCATGAACACGCGTCCCATCGCGTTGATCACCGCCACCGGCTGCCCGTTTGCGGCGCGGCTGACATAGACGCCGTGACCCGGGACGCCGGCCGTCATGTTCAGCGGTCGAAGCAGACGCGGTTCGGCGCCGATGTAGACGAGGGCTTCACGCTTGTCCCAGACGTGATTGCCGGTGGTCATCACATCCACGCCGTACGAGAGCAGCGCATCTCCGATTTCCCGGGTGATGCCGGCGCCTGCGGCGGCGTTCTCCACGTTGGCGATGGTGAGATCGATCCCGTACTGGGCGACCAGCGCCGGCAGTCCCCGACGCACCAGGTCGCGGCCGGGCCGCCCGAACACGTCGCCGATCATCAGGATGTGCATGGAAGGATGCCAGAGCCCAGCACGCGGCGAGCCCGCCTACGAGCCGCCCGTCCGCCCGACCGGGATGAGCACGTCCCGTCCGCGGCGCTCCTCGATTTTCGGAATCCGCACCCGCAGTTCGCCGCCGGTCATCGTGGCGGTGGCGCTGCCCGTATCGAACGCACCGGTGAACCGGACGGCCCGCGCGAAGCGGCCGAAATCGCGCTCGACCAGATGGAAGCTGGCGTCAGCACGCTCGCTGGCGTTGGGCGGCATCTTGCCGCCCGCCACGATCACGATGCCGCCCTTGATGAGCACCCTCACATCGCCGGGGACCACGCCCGGCAGGTCGGCGACGATCTCGACGGCATCCTCCGATTCGAGCGCATCGAGCGTGGGCGAAAAGACGCCCGGCAGCAGACGTTGATCGAGCGGCCGCGCGCGATCGAGATCCTCGAACAGCAGGCGCACTTCGTCGGCCACGTCCCGAACCTCAGCGAGCGGAAGCATTGTCTCGAACTGGCGCATGGGGCTCATGATGGCACAGTCGATGGCCGACTTCCAGCACTCGACTTCGCCGCGGCGGACCGTGATGTCGGTTCCGGGCGGCTAGCGAAGCACCGTCTCAAAAGGCCGAGCCCTCTCGCGGGCGCCTTCGCCTTCGGCTACGGCGGCCCAAGGGCGATCGGCGCCGGGAGTGGCACTGCCATCCCGTCATTCCCGCGAAGGCGGGAATCCAGGGCCTGGACCCCCGCTTTCGCGGGGGTGACAGACAGAGCGCGGGGGTGACGAGAAACTTGCTTCATTCGGTACGATGAAGCCCACAAGAGATGTCCAGTCGAAGAGAGTCGCCGGGTTCAGGCGAGCAGCCGCGCCCGGGTATAGGCGATGAGGCCGCCTGCGTCGATGATGGCCTGGCGCGCGGCCGGCAGCGGCGCGATGGGGAAGCTCCGGCGTGTCGTGATGTTGCGGACCTCGGTAGCGGAGATCTCGAGATCGTCGCCGACCTCGGCCTCGATGGCAGGGCACATCACCGTACGCAGGCCGAGATTGATTGCATTCTGGAGGAAGATGCGGGCAAACCCGCGCGCCACGACGACCAGGCCGTGCCCCTTCAAGGTGGAGGCCGCCTGTTCGCGTGACGATCCGCATCCGAAATTCTGTTCGGCCACAATCACGCTGCCGGGCGCAATCTGTTGGCGCTGCAGCGCCGTGTTGAACGTCTTGTCGTCCGCGAAACAGAATTGCGGTGTTTCCGACGGCAGTACCGTTGCCATGAACCGCCCCGGGTAGATCGTGTCGGTCGATACATCGGCGCCGGCCTTATGAACCACATGTGCCATGATTGGTCAGCCCCCCTGCCTTGGATCGGTAATGACGCCGGTGGCCGCGCTGGCGGCGGCAACGGCGGGCGAACACAGGTAGACTTCGGATGAGGGATTGCCCATCCGTCCCTTGAAGTTCCGGTTCGTGGTCGACAGCGCCACCTCGCCATCGCCGAGCGCACCCTGGTGAATGCCGAGGCAGCACCCGCACCCCGGGTTCATCACAACGGCACCCGCATCGATCAAATCGGCCAGATAGCCGCGCTTCATCGCCTCTCTGTAGATCCTCCACGATGCCGGGAACACCAGCATGCGCACGCCGCGGGCCACCTTCCGGCCCCTCAGCACACGGGCCGCCATCTCGATGTCATCGATGCGGCCGTTGGTGCAGGACCCAATGACGATTTGGTCCACCTTGGTGCCGGCGATCGCGCCGACAGCCTTCACATGATCCACGGTGTGCGGGCAGGCGATCTGGGGTTCCAGCACCGAGACGTCCACGTCGATCACCCGGTCGTACACCGCGTCGATGTCCGGCTGGACGAGATCGAGCGGATCGGTAACGCCGGCTTCATCGCGCAGGTACCGCACGGTCTCATCATCGGCGGGTACGATGCCCGACGTGGCGCCGGCTTCGACGGCCATGTTGGTCAACACGAGCCGGCCCGAGATCGGCATGGCCGCGATGGCGTCACCGTGGAACTCGATCACCTTGTAGTTTGCCCCCTGTGCGGTCAGGCGCCCGACCAGATGGAGGATCAGGTCCTTCGGGGTGACTCGTTCATTGAAGCTGCCCCGGACCACCACTTTGATCGAGCCTGGCACCTCGACGTTCAGCACGCGGCCCAGCGCCCAGACCGACGCCATCTCGGTGGCGCCGATCCCGAATGCGAAGGCGCCAAGCGCGCCGTGGCTGGTGGTGTGGCTGTCGGTGCCGGTAATCACGTAGCCCGGCCGGTCGTACCCTTGCTCGGCCAGCACCTGGTGGCAGATGCCGCCTTCATCGCCCCGGATATCGTGGAATTTCGTGATGCCGTGGGTGGCCACGAACTGGCGGACTCTCTTCTGGTTGGTGGCGGTCTTGGCGCTCTCGGCCGGGACCCGGTGATCGAAGATGATCGCGATCTTCGACCGATCCCAAACGCGGGGCTCCAGGTCAGTGCCCTGGTAGATCTCCAGAAACTGGTTGATCACCAGCGCGGCATTCTCGTGCGACATCGCCAGATCGACCGCCGGTTCGACGACGTCGCCCACATTGACCGAAGCCAGGCCACACGCCCGCGCCAGAATCTTCTGCGAGATGGTCATGCCCATGTGTCACACGACTCCTTGTTCCCGGAACGTCGCGATCGTGCCGGTATCGTAGCCGAGGCCGATCAGAATCTGCTCGGTATCCGCCGATAGACGGGGCGGCGGCGTGTCGATCGCGCCAGGCGTCTTCTCGAACTTCGCGGTCAACGTAAACAGGTCGAGCGGGCCGATGCCAGGCTCGGTGACGGTCTGAATCGTGCCGCGATGGGCCACCTGAGGTGCCGAGAGCGCGGCCCAAAGGGTGAGGATTTCCCCCGACGGCACGTCTCTGGCGTTGAGCGCGGCCACCCAGTCGGCCGTCGGTCTGGTCTTCAGCCTAGCTTCGAGCAGCGGTGTGAGGGCCGCGCGGTTGGCCTTGCGGATGTCGCGCTTCTCGAATCGGGGATCGGTCTTCAGGTCCATCACGTCCAGCTCGTCGCACACGGCGTTCCACTGCTCCTGCTGGTTGGCGGCGATGTTGATGTAGCCATCCTGTGTCGCAAACGTGCCAGACGGGGCTGCGGTGAAGTTGTCGTTCCCCATCGGCACCGGCGGTGTGCCGCCCATCAACAGGTTGGCCGCGACCCATCCCATCAGCGGCATCACCGAGTCGAGCAGGGCGATGTCGATGAACTGGCCTTCGCCGGTCCGCTCGCGGTGATAGAGCGCGCCCATCAGTGCAAAGGCGGCGTTCAGTCCGCCCACCGTATCGCACACAGGGAATCCGCATCGAAGCGGATGCAGACGTTCGTCGCCATTCACGTCCATGACGCCGCTCAGCCCCTGGATGATCTGATCGTAGGCGGGCTTCGAGGCGTCGGGCCCGGTCTGGCCGAACCCGGAGATGGCGCAGTAAATGAGACGTGGATGGTCGGCGCGTAGCGACGGGTAGGACAGGCCCAGGCGATCCATGACGCCCGGCCTGAAGTTCTCCACGATGATGTCGGCCGTTTTCGCGAGCGCCCGGAAGATGTCCCGCGCCTGGTCGAGCTTCAAGTTGAGCGTCAGCGATTTCTTGTTGGCATTCTGCGCGAGAAAGCTGGTGCCCATCAGTTCCTGGTTCAACCGCGGCACGTTGCCGAGCTTGCGAGCCAGGTCGCCGCCTGCGGGGTTCTCGATCTTGATCACGTCCGCACCGCAGAGGGCCAGGTGCATGGTGGCAAACGGGCCAGCCAGCACGTTGGTCAGATCGAGCACCCGAATGCCGTCCAGCAGTTTCATCATCCCGCCTCAAGCGAAGCGGCCGGCGTGCGGCACAGGCCCGGTCCTGTACGTCGTGCCGGGCAACTCGCGGTTGAAAAAGGTGGCGGCATCCTTCGCCACATCGACGATGACGCCGTCGTTCACGTCCCGCCGCAGATTCATGCGGTGGAACAGGTGGATCACATCCTCGGTGCAGACATTGCCGGCCGCCACAGCCGTGAACGGACAGCCGCCCAGCCCGCCGAACGCCGACTCGAAGCAGGTGACCCCCGCGCAGTACGCCGCGTAGGCGTTGGCCAGGCCGAGGCCGTAGGTGTTGTGAAAATGGCACGCCGTCGACACGCCGGGTCCCAGCTTGCGGATCGCGCCGAACAGATCCTCGACCTGGGCCGGGTCGGCGTGTCCGGCCGTGTCGGCCAGGCTGATCGTGGTGAGGCCGGCTTCCACATAGCGGCCCACGATGCCGACCACGCGGTCCTGCGGCACCGCGCCCTCGTAGCCGCAGCCGAAGGCGGATTGCACCGAAACCTGCACGCGCTTGCCGGCCGCGATCGCCTGCCGGCCCATGGCGATGATGCGTCCGGTGGCCTCCGCTGTTCCCATGCCCGTGTTCTTGCGACTGTGCGTGTCGCTGGCAGACACGCCCATGCAGAAGTACCCGGCCCCGCAGGCCAAACCGCGTTCCAGGCCTTTCTCGTTCAGCACCAGGCCCGTGAACACCACACCGGGACTGCCGGCAGGAGGGGCAGGCAGGCAGCCGAACAACTGGTCGGTATCCGCCATTTGAGGCACCTTCTGCGGGTTGACGAACGACCCGACCTGAATCATGTCGAGGCCCGACAAGGCCAACTGCGCCAACCACTGGAGCTTGCGTTCGGTTGGCACCGTCTGCTCTTCGATCTGCAGACCGTCGCGCAGGCCGACCTCATGAAGAACAATTCGCCCCATCCCTGGATCTCCTCAAATCTCCTCGGCAATTGCTGCCGCCATTTCCAGCGTGGTGTGGCGGCCACCCATGTCGTAGGTGCGGACCTGACCTTGCTTGATGACGGCAGCCGTGGCGCGCTCGAGGCGTTCGGCCTTGTCGCGCTCGCCCAGCCAGTCGAGCATCATCTTGACGGTCAAGATGGTCGCGATCGGATTCACCTTGTACTGCCCCGCGTACTTGGGAGCCGAGCCGTGCGTCGGCTCGAAGACGGCCAGCTTGTCGCCAATGTTGCCCGAGCAGGCAAAGCCAAGGCCGCCGACCATCTGTGCGCACAGGTCCGACACGATATCGCCATACAGGTTCGGCGCCACCAGGATGTCGTAGCTCAGCGGGTTTTTCAGCAGCCACATCGTCATCGCGTCCACGTTGGCTTCGTCGAACATGATGTCCGGGTAGCGTGCCGCAACCTCGCGAGCCGTGTCGAGGAACAGGCCGTCGGTCGCTCGCACCACGTTGGCCTTGTGCACCACGGTCACCTTCTTGCGGCCGTGCTTGCGCGCGAAGGCGAACGCCGCCTCGATGATGCGTTCGGAACCTTTCCTCGTGTTGATCTTGCAGGAGATGGCGTACTGGTCGCCACCAAGGCCGGCGAAGTGGGCAAACGGCTTCGACAGCGTTTTCAAGGTGGCCGCCAGTTCCGGCGGAACCGGGTTGAACTCGACGCCCGCGTAGAGATCTTCAGTGTTCTCGCGGAACATCACGAGGTCGATCGCGTCGTTGTGGTTGAGCGGGTTGCCCGGGTACGCCTTGCACGGACGCAGGCAGTTGTAGAGATCGAACAACTGCCGCATCCGCACGATCGGGGAACGATAGACGAGGCCGGTGCCCTTCAGCGGCGGATCCAATTCGGCCTCGGCAGCCTTGACCGGCTTCGACGTAATGGCGCCAAACAGCGCCGCGTCCACGTGGTGCAGCAGCTCAATGGTGCGTGCCGGCAGGGCATCGCCCTCGTGGCGCCAGCACTCCCAGCCGATGTCACCGGGAATGTAGTCGGCGTCAAGCGCCAATCGATCGAGGACGATCCTCGCGGCGTCGAGCACATCCACTCCGACGCCATCCCCAGGCAACCACGCAATCTTGTAGCGCGACATGGCTCATTATCCTTTGAGAGAGGGGACGCGGGACGTGTGCTGGCACAAAACCAGGAACCAGACAGATGCCGCGGCGTTCGCCGAAGCAGAGGGGCTGCGACAGGATATCAAGAGTTTCGGTCGAAAAACCAGAGCTGGGAGAACCCACCGGGGTTGGACTATCGGCACGGACAACACATGAGCGTAAACAACTAATATAAACTACTTGACACGCACTCATAAACATCCTATATTCGTTGTCGGAAGCGGAAACCAAGGACTCTCCGAGGTAACCGCATCCGTTTCGATGGAGGCCAACGGCGTGATTCGCCGGGGCGCAAACAGGTAAACCCATTCGTTTCGTATAGGGAGGAACAGACCATGACTATCGTGCGATGGAATCCACTTCGTGAGCTGAATGCCGTGCAGGAGCGCGTCAACCGAATCTTGACCGATGCCTATCGGGGCGACGACGACGACGTGATGCTCCGCGGCGCATGGGTGCCGCCGGTGGACATCTACGACACGGGCAACCACGAGTTGGTCATCAAGGCCGAGTTGCCGGATATGAACAAGGACGAGATCGAGATTATGGTCGAGAACAACAGCCTCACGCTGCGTGGGGAGAAGAAGATGGACCCCTCGATGAAGGACGAACAGTGCCACCGGGTCGAGCGTGCGTACGGCCACTTCAGCCGGACGTTCTCGCTGCCGCCGACCGTCGACAGCTCGAAGGTGTCGGCCGACTACAAGAACGGCGTGCTCAGTATCAAGCTTCCCATTCGAGAGGAAGCCAAGCCGAAGCAGATCCAGGTTCAGGTGTTGGGATAACCGGCATCGGTTTCCGAAACGGCCGCCCCGCCAGATTGGGCGGGGCGGCTGTCACCGACTTGCGTCCCATCCGAGTGCTGAAGTAGGCTAAATGGTTGTGACTGAACAATTAGACCTTAACGATCTCCCGGTCGTCCCCCCAACCGCCAACGAGAAGTACGCGGTCCACCCGATGGTGCAGCGTTTCCTGTTCGTGGACATTGCTGCCCAGCGCGCGAAACAGTTGCGCCGGGGCTCGCTCAATCGTCTCAAGCTGGCGGGGGTGGCGACGCCCGATACCGACGGCCGTCCCGAGCCGCACAAAGCCGAGCGTGTCGCGATGGAGGAAGTGCGCCGGGGGTTCATCCAGTACCATCTGCCCGAGAACAAACCACCGCGGTCCTCCACCGAGGGCCAGGCGTGACGCCATCCGAGATCTACGCATTGATTGGCGCCGCCCTGCAGGGTGTCGGCGTCGGCGTGATCTTTCCGCTCGCGCTGTTCATCGGCGTCTGCGTCGCCCTCACCCTCGTCAAGCTGCGCCCCAGTGGTCCGTCGTCGCTGACCGTACGCAGTCTCGACGAGGCGCTTGGCGAACCTGTGCACTACCTGACTCCCGACAAGCCGCGCGGCACGATGGACCAGCTCGACGGATCCCGACGCGCCGCCTAGCCCGGCCGACGAAACTCCTCCTCAGCTTTCCTCGTAGATCTGACTAACGGCCTCGCTCGACTGGCGGGGGCCAGCCGTCGCCGACGGCGGGCGGGCGCACGACCGGGAGGAGAGGAACCATGATCGGATTGCTGGCGTTGGGCGCGTTCCTGTTGTTTGGGCTGTTGATGGCGGGCGCGGTCCTGAAGCTGGTGTTCTGGCTCGTGTTCTTGCCGCTCCGGATCGCGGTCAAGCTGATCGCGCTGCCGCTGGTGCCGATTGCGCTGGCGTGTCTGGCTGTCTGGGGACTGGTGAAGGTGTTTTCGCGGCCCGCCGTAATGGCGCGGTAGTCCGCTCTCAACACGGCAGTGAGGGCAGCGACGCGCCCCACGGCCTGTCCCGTTCGTACGCCTCGGCGATGCGCAGGATCGTGGCCTCGTCAAACCGGCGTCCGACCAGCTGCAGTCCGACCGGCAGTCGCGGATCGACGAACCCGCAGGGCACCGAGAGCGCGGGCAGGCCTGCCATCGAGGCGCCGACGGTGAACACGTCCGCCATATACATCTGGAGCGGATCGGCGAGCCGATCGCCCAGCGGAAACGCTGCCGTTGGACTGGTGGGCAGGGCGACAGCATCGCAGTGCTCCAATGCCGTTTCGATCTCGTGCGTGATGAGCGCGCGGGCCTGCTGCGCCTTCACATAGAGCGCGTCGTGGTACCCGGCGCTCAGCACGAAGGTGCCCAGGATCATCCGCCGCTTCACTTCCGCGCCAAACCCCTCGTCGCGCGAGCGCTCGTACATCTCGCGCAGCACGGGCGAACCCGATGTCCGATAGCCGTACCGCACACCGTCGTAGCGGGCGAGGTTGGAACTGGCTTCAGCGGTCGCGATCACGTAGTAGACCGGCACGGCCATGCTGGCGTGTGGCCAGGCGATGTCGATGAGCGTCGCGCCGCGGGCGGCCAGCACCTCCAGTGCCTGCGCAAAGCAGGTCCGTACCGGCTCGTCCACACCCGTGTGGACCAGCGCGGACGGCACCCCGATTCGGCAACCGCGGATGTCCCCCGTGAGCGCCGCAGGATAGTCGGGCACCGCATCCTGGGCTGACGTGGCGTCACGTGCATCGTAGCCCGCCATGACCCGAAGCACTAGAGCAGCGTCCAGGACGTTGTGCGCGATCGGACCGATCTGGTCGAGTGACGACGCGAAGGCCACCAGGCCGTAGCGCGACACGCGGCCGTAAGTGGGCCGCACGCCAACGACACCACAGAAACCTGCGGGCTGGCGGACCGATCCGCCCGTATCGGATCCCAACGCCGCCGGCGCGAGACGTGCGGCGACGGCGGCCGCCGCTCCGCCGCTGGATCCG
>ERZ1292640.484-Hain-H43-02um-R1-484-length-32200-cov-7_pt1 | contig 32200 bp, 29 predicted proteins | sample MGYA00564404_ERZ1292640 | MGnify/ENA primary metagenome ERZ1292640 (study PRJEB36523, sample SAMEA6512636) | groundwater metagenome | collected 2019-01-08 | study: AquaDiva: Metagenomics assemblies of 32 groundwater samples | reverse complement strand
GCGCTGGTCGAGCGGGCCAACGGGGTGAAGTGGGCCGTGCTCAGTGACGGGAAGGTCACGATGTACGGCAAGGACGGCGATAACATTGACGGCCGCTATCGCATCGTGAAGATCGGCGCCGAATCCATCGAGGTGACGTACATCGATGGCCGCGGCCGCCAGGTGATTCGGCTGACAGGGCAGTAGAGCGAATGATGATCAGGCGTTTGGCAAGCGGTGTCGTGTTGGTGGCCCTGGCGGCCCTCGTAGCGGCGGGCTGCGCGACGGGGCGCGCCTTCGCGCGCGGCGAGTCGGCCGGCCAGGCGGGTGACTGGGAGTCGGCGGTCGGCTTCTACCGCCAGGCTCTACAGGACGACCCCGATCGGCCCGACTACAAGATTGCGCTGGAGCGGGCCATGGTCGCCGCCGCGGCGATGTACACCGAGCGCGGCCACCAACTCGAAGCCGCCGGGCAGCCGGACGAAGCGCTGCGCGCGTATCGCAAGGCGCAGGAATTCGAGCCGTCCAACCGCACGCTCGGCGCCAAGGCGGCGGAGATCGAGCGCATGCTGCGCGACCGCATCGAGGCCGCCACGCCGCGGCCCGAGATCGAGAAGATGCGCCAGCAGGCGCGGCGCAGCATCGAGCCGGTGCTCAGTCCGACCAATCCCGAGCCGCTGATCGTCAACCTGGTCAACACCGGCCTGCGCGAAATTCTCAGCTTCATCGGCAACTACAGCGGCATCAACGTCACCTTCGATCGCGACTTCCAGGACCGCGCGATCACGCTCAAGCTCGAAGGCGTCTCGCTCGAACAGGCGCTGCAGCAGATCATGATTTCGAACCAGCTGTTCTACAAGGTGGTCAACGAGCGCACCATCATTGTCGCCGCCGAGAGCACGCAGAAGCGGGCGCAGTACGAAGATCAGGTCATTCGCACGTTCTTCATCTCGAACGCCGACGCCACCGAACTGCAGACGCTGCTGAACTCGCTGCTCCGGGTGGCCGGCATGGCCATCCAGCCGCAGATTGTCCCCAATAAGACAGCCAACACCATCACCATTCGCGCCACCGCGCCGGTGGTGCAGATTGCCGAGCGGATCATCGAAGCCAACGACAAGCCGCGCGCCGAGGTGTCGGTGGACGTGCAGATCCTCGAGGTGAGCCGCGAGCGCGCCAAGCGCTACGGGCTGGACCTGGGCAGTTATTCGGCCGCGCTGAACTTTTCGCCCGAGTCGGCGCCGAGCGACACCGCCAAGCCGTTCAACCTGAACACCATCTCGCAAGGCGTGAGCACCGCCGATTTCTACCTGTCGGTGCCGTCGGCGGTCATCCGCTTTCTCGAGAGCGACTCGCAGACCAAGGTGCTGGCCAAGCCCAACCTGCGCGGCACCGAGGGGCAGAAGCTGTCGCTCAACCTCGGTGAAGACGTGCCCGTGCCGAGCACCACGTTCACGCCGCTCGCCACCGGCGGCGCCGCCGCCAACCCGCTCACGTCCTACGGCTACCGCACCATCGGCATCATCGTCGACATGACGCCGCGGGTGACCTACGACGGCGACATCATCCTGGAGATCTCGGTCGAGAACAGCGCGCGCGGCCAGGACACCAATATCGCCGGCCAGAACCTGCCGTCGTTCTTCTCCCGCAAGGTGCAGACCAAGCTTCGCCTGCGTGACGGCGAGTCAAACCTGCTGGCCGGGTTGCTGCGCGAGGACGAGCGGCGATCGCTGACCGGCTTTCCCGGCATCATGCGCCTGCCGATCGTGAAGCAGTTGTTTTCGAACAACGACAACACCATCAAGCAGACCGACATCGTGATGCTGCTCACGCCCCGCATTGTCCGGACGCACGAGCTGCGCGCCTCGGACCTGAGCCCGATCTACATCGGGACCCAGAACAACATGAGCCTGGGTGGTCCACCCGCGGTGATTGGCGGCGACGTGCCGGTTCCCGCGCCGGCCGCGCCGGCGCCGGCCGTGCCGATCACGCCGGGAGTCGCGCCTTCGCCATTGACGGTCCAGCCCGCGGGGACGCAGCCCGCCGCGGCTCCCGTGCTGCCGCCCGGATCCCAGCGACCGGTGGTGCCGCCAGGCAGCTCGCCCATTCCGGGCATGACCATGCCGGCGGCCGCGCCGCCGCCAGCCGCCGCCCCGAGCAGCGTCGTCTCGCCGCAGCCCGAACCGGATCCGCCGGCGGTCGTTCCGGCACCTGCTGTCCCGGCTCCGGCCGCACTCGCGGCCGCCACGCCACTGGCCGCCGCGGCCGCGGTGCCGCCGGTGCAATCACCAGCCCGCATCACCTTGAGCCCGCCGAGTGAGATGCGCATGGGCAGCGGACCGTACACGGTGCCGATCTCCATCGCCGGGGCATCGCGCCTGTCGACGCTGACCGTTTCGATCACCTACAACCCCGCGCTGATCCGCGTGCGGAGCGTCCAGGAGGGCACGTTCATGCGGCAGGGCGGCGTGGCCCCCGCGTTCAGCAGCCAGGTGGACGAGAAGAGCGGCCGTGTCGACATCGTGATCACGCGGCCCGGGGATCAGACCGGCGCATCCACCGCGGGCCTGCTGGCGGCCCTGCTGGTGGAGCCGGTCACCGCCGGCACCGGCTCGTTGTCGATCACCGGCTCGGCCAGCGTGCCGGGCGGCGGCAGCGCGCCCCTGCAGTACCTGCCCGCCGGCATCACGGTGCGGTGATGATGCAGCGCGGGTTCACCTTCGTCGAACTGCTGGTGGTGACGACCATCGTGTTGATCCTGGCCTCGGCGGTGCAGCCGCTGGCGCGGGTCACCATTCAGCGGACCCGCGAAGCCGAACTGCGCCGTGTGCTGCGCGAGATGCGGACGGCGATCGACAAGTTCAAGGACGCCGCCGACTCGGGGCAGATTCCGACCACCGAGCTCAAGCCCAACAGCGAGGGCTATCCGCCCGACCTGCAGGCGCTGGTCGACGGCGTCTCGGTCGCCAACGATGCGACCGGCCGCAAGTTGAAGTTCCTGCGCCGCATTCCCGTGGACCCGACGATGGGCAGTGACGACTGGGGACTGCGGGCCTACCAGGACAAACCCGATTCCACCAGTTGGGGCGGCCAGAACGTCTACGACGTGTACTCGAAGAACCAGGGCACCGCGCTCGATGGTACGAAGTACCGCGACTGGAACTGACAGGTCGTTGGAAGTGAAAAGTCAGAAGTGAGAAGTTGAAAGCTGGTAGGTCTATGAAGAAGCCACCATTGCCGTGGTCAGGTGCGCGCGGGTTCACGATGATCGAAATGCTGGTCATCATGACCCTGATCGTGGTGCTGGCGAGCATGGGCATGACGCAGTACCGGAACAGCATCACGCGCGCCGAGGAAGCGGTGCTCAAGGAAAACCTGTTCCGCATGAACGACGCCATCGACCAGTACTACGCCGACAAGAACAAGTGGCCGTCCGACCTGGCGGCGCTGGTGGCCGAAGGCTACATCCGCGAGATCCCGGTCGACCCGATGACCAAGTCGAAGGACACCTGGACGACGACGCAGGCCGAACCGGATGCGAACAACCCGGCGTCGCAGGTCGGCATCTACGCGGTGAAGAGCGGCTCGGACCGGACCGCCCTCGACGGCACGCGCTACTCCGATTGGTAGATCAAGGCAATGTGGCGTCCGCCTTCAGGCGGACCACACCAATGTGGAGTCCGGCTTCAGCCGGACTGGTTCAGCGGAAATAACAAGGGCCAGGGTGCGCATCGCACTCTGGCCCTTTGTGTCTAAAACGCTCAGGCCTCTGGCTAGGTGACGATCAGCTGGAAAGTCGCCGTCGTGCCCGCTGAGTCGGTGACCGTGGCGGTCAGCACGTCGCCGCCGCTCGGAACCAGGATGGTGCTGACGAAGGTCCCGCCGCCGGTCGCGCTGTAAATAACGGTGCCGCCGTTGAACCGGGTGACGACGATGCTGCGGATTGTCAGGCCCGTTGCGGCCGTGGCTGACACGCTGAAGGTCTTGTTGGCGGAGCCTGTGCCGGCGGTCTGGGTAAACGTGATCGTTGGCGGCGTCGCGCGGCCAATTACAATCTGCGTGGTCCCAGTGCCGCGCTGACCGCTTTGGTCGGTCACGGTCGCGGTGGCAGTAAAGGTGCCGTCACTGTCATAGGTCTTGGCGATCGTAGTGGCGCTGGAGATCACGCCGAGGTTCCTGGTCGTTCCATCGCCGAAAGCCACGGTAACGTTGGTGATCGGCTGAGGCGGGGTCGGGGCCGGCGTGATCGTGAAGACGATCGGCACGCCCACTGAGCCGACGCCTGTCGACGGTCCGACGATGGTGATCGTCGGCAGAATGCGCTGCACGACCAGGCTGATAACTCCGGTGCCGCGTTGACTGTTCAGGTCAGTCGCCGTGGCAGTCACGGTGTAAGTGCTGGGCGAAGTGTAGGTGTGCGATACGACCGTAGCGCCCGTGAGGTTTCCGTAGGGCTGTTCGCCGCTGCCGTCGCCCCAATTCACCGTAACGTTCTGAATGGCGCTGCCGCCCGTTGGCACTGTCGGTGTCACGGTGCAGTTCACGGCCACGCCGACCGCGAAGCCGATCGCCGGCGCGGTGCAGGCGAGGGTCAGGGTTGGCGCGGGCAACGCTGTGACGACGACGTTCGCCGTGACCGCTGCCGTGGTTGTGGTCGCAACGGTGGCCGTGACCGTGGTGGTCTGGTTGGTCGTGAGCGATGTCTGGGCCTGGCCATTCGCGTCGGTAACGGCTGACGCCGATCCCAAGATGCCTGTGCCCGTCGTCCCGCCGATAGTGAAGCTGACCGGCGCGCCGGCGAGCGGATTCCCGTTGGTGTCGGCAACGTTGGCGAAGATCTGGGTCGTGCCGCCCGCCTGGGGAATGGTGGGCGGTTCCGCGCGCACCGCAATGCGCCCAGCAGCCGCGCCGCCGACCAGGAGCGTCAGCGCGCCGCTGGTCGTGCCGCCGCTCGTCGACGCGGCGCCCGAGTATGCATTGACCTTGACGGTGCCCGATTGGCCACTGGCGACAAACTTGACCGTGGCGCGGCCGTTCTGCGTCTTGGCTTCGGCCGGATCCATGCGGCCGAAGTCTGAAGTGAAGATGACAGTCGTGCCGTTCTGGACCGCCGTGCCCGCCGACTCGGTGACGGTCGCCGTCACTTCCACCGAGCCGTTGACGGGCACGATGTTGGAATTGGTCGACAGGGAAATGGTCGATCCAGTGGGCGACGTCAGCGGAACCTTCTCGCATGCCCACGTTGCGCACACGACGAGCAGGACCAAAAGGTGGAGCGGTCGGAAGCGTGACACTGAAAGGCCTGTTAAGGATAATAGACTCATGAAGTTAGCGGGTCAAGGAGGCTATGCGATGGCGGCCCTGCTGGTCGCCATGAGCGTGATGGCCGTGCTGATGGGAGCGCTGCTGCCGCAGTGGACGACCCTGGCCACCCGCGAAAAAGAACAGGAACTGGTGTTCCGCGGGCAGCAGTATGCCCGCGCCATTGGATTGTTCCAGCGCAAGTTCGCCAATACGGCGCCGCCGACCATCGACGTCCTGGTTGAGCAACGTTTTCTCCGCAAGAAATACAAAGACCCGATCACCAACGACGACTTCCAGCCGATCTACGCGAATCAGGCGCCGCAGGGCGTCAACGCCCCGACCGGCGCCAACCGGCCCGGCCAGCAAGGCAGTGCCAACCTGAGCACTCCTGCCCGCCAGACCCTGCAAACGGGCTTCAACAGTACCGGCGCAACCGGCGCCGGCGGCATTATCGGTGTCACCTCGAAGAGCACCGAGACATCCATGAAGCTCTATAACGGCCGCGACAAATACAACGAGTGGGCGTTCGTCTACGTTCAGACGGCGCAGAGGCCTGTAGGGTCGGAGCAAGGCACGCAGCCTGGCCGCGGCGGTCCGGGCGGGTCGGGGCAGGCACCCGGGCCGCGGCCCGGTCCCTTCGGCATGCAGCCGGGCTCGCTCCCAGGTCAGGGCCAGCCAAACCGGCCGCCAGTCCCGAAATAAGCTGCCTGGGTGCCTACGGGTTGGTTCTCAGGTCGTTGATCACGGCATCGTGCAGCGCTCTGCGCGCCTCCTGAATTCCCTCGCCGCGCCGGCTCGGGTGCACTCGATTCGACAGGAACACCACATACAGATCCTGATCCGGATCAATCCACAGCGATGTCCCGGTGAACCCCGTGTGGCCGATCGCGCGCGGCGAGAGCCGCGTGCCGCAAGACGAGGACGGCAGCATGGTGTCCCAGCCGAGCGCGCGCGAACTGCCGGGCGTGCCGCTCTTGCGGGCGAAGGCCGGAAGGGCGGGGGAGGCCAGCCACCATCGCGCGCAAGCGCCCACCGCGGCGGCCGTGCCGAAGAGGCCGGCGTGTCCGGCCACGCCACCAAGTGCTTCGCAGTTCTCGTCGTGCACCCCGCCGCGCCGCTCTTCGCCAACGGCGGAGTCTTCCGTCGGGGCCGTCCGGTCGAGCCACTCGGGTGCGGCCCCGAACGTCAGTTCCACCTGGCGGCCCAGTTCTCGATCACGCCACTCATTGAAGAGCCGTTCGAGCGGTGAGCCGGCGGCGTGTTCGATCGCAAACCCCAGCAGCATGAATCCCGGGTCGCTATAGATCGACCGCGTGCGCGGCAGGTACTCGAGCGGCTCCTCGCAAATTGCCAGCTCGAACGCCGCGCGGCCACGGCGCTGTTCCCAGTACGCGCGGTGCGCCGGCAGACCGGAGCAGTGCTCCAACAAGTCCTGCAGGGTCACGGGCTGGCGCTCGTCGCCGGTCCACGAGGCAATCCAATGCCGCACGCGATCGTTGATCCGCATGCGGCCGCTGCTCACTTCGGCCGTCATGAGGGCGGTGGTTGCCAGCACTTTGGTGAGCGACGCGAGATCGTAGATCGTGCCGGGGGCGACCGGGCGGGCGGCCGGCGCGTAGGTCTGTGCGCCGCGAGTCACCGTCGCGATGGCCGCGCTGGCGCGACCCACCTCGACGACCGCGCCGGGAAATACGCGGTTGGCGATGGCGCGATCGAGAACGTCCGTGACCGTCGGGAAACGCGGCGCCACGATTAGCCAGGCAACCCTGAAGGGTTGCCTCCACCAGCGAGAGTCGTCGCGGGCCTGGGCATCATGGTCGCGAAGCCCCACGCGACCGCACAGGTCGTGACCGCGCCGATCAACACGTACCACGTGAAGGCGACTGTCGTGCCCCACCACACCGCGGTCATGACGGCGAGCCCGGCCACCATGCCCATGAAGGTGTCACGTTCGCTCACCTTCGGCGCCAGTGTGCCGAGCAGGAACGCGCCGAGAACGGCGCCCGAGGCAAAGGACAGCACGGCGAGGCCGGCGTCGAGCACCGACCGTTCCATCCACTGCGCGCCGATGGCGACGGCCAATTGCACAATGCCCCAGGCCACGGTCGCCGCCTTCGAGACGCGCATCTGCGTGGCCTGATCGGCGGACGGGTTGATGTACGGCAGGTAGAAATCGCTCACCGTCGTCGCGGCCATGGCGTTCAGCGAGGGCGACAGCGCGGCCGCGACAATGGCGGCGACAATGAAGCCGGCCAGGCCGTTCGATAACTCGCTGACCACGAAGATGGGCAGGATCTGATCGGTGCGGGTCAGCGCTTGCGGCACCGGGACGTGCTGGTAATACGCGAACAGCATCACGCCGATCAGCAGGAACAGGACGAACTGGGCGAACACGATGAAGCCGCTCAGCACCAGCCCGCGCGACGCCTCTTTCGCACTGCGCGCCGACAGCAGCCGCTGCACCAGGAACTGATCCGTGCCGTGGGTCGACAGCGTCAGCGCGACGCCGCCAAGCAGGCCGGCCCAGATGGTGTAGGCCCGGGTCAGGTCGAACGCGGAATCGAGAAACACGAACCGGCCGGTCTCCCGGCCGACGCGCACGACTTCGGGCCAGCCGCCCGGAATGCGGTTGAGCAGCGCCATCGCGACCGCCGCGGCGCCGGCAATGTAGACGAACATCTGGACGACGTCGGTCCAGATCACGGCCGAGACGCCGCCGCGCATGGTGTAGACGATCATGGCGGCGCCAAGGACCAGCACCACCCAGGTGACCGGCACCTGCGTGACGATCGAGATGACGAGCGCCGTCGTGAACAGGCGAATGCCATCGGCGAGCGATCGCGTGATCAGGAAAATCACCGCCGCCAGCGTCTTCACCCGCGTGCCGAACCGCCGCTGCAGCAGCTCGTACGACGTGAACAGCTCGCCGCGGAAATAGGCGGGGATGAAGAGGATGCTGACGAGGAAGCGGCCGATGATGTAGCCGATGGCGAGCTGCAGGAACGTCATGTTCCCGCCGTAGGCCTGCGCCGGAATGCCGATGAAGGTCAGCGTGCTGGTCTCGGTGGCGACGATCGTGAAGCAGATGGCCCACCATGGCACGCTGCGATCGGTGAGGAAGTAGTCGCGGGTGGTCTTCTGGTACCGCGCGAACCACGATCCGAATGCGGTGATGGCGAGCAGGTAAACGCCGATGACGGCGTAGTCGACCGCGGACAGCGACATGGAATCAACGGAGTTTAGTGCGATCCGGGTCCAAATACCGCGCGGCCGAGTTCACTCAGGCTGCCGGCGCTGTTGGGTGGCGCCGTCAGGGCGTCGTACGAGAACAGGACGATGCCGGCGGCGCCCAGCTTGCGGGCGGTGGCCACGTGTTGCAGGGTCTGTGCCGGCGCCAGGTGATACGCGCCGATGCCGGCCCACACAGGCACGTCGCCGGCATACTCGCGGGCCGCCGCCACCTGCTGCCGGAACAACTGGCCGTCGGTGGTGTAGGCCATCGGGACGAGCACGTCGAGCAGCGACTGGTCGAGCCATCCGCGCCAGTCCTGCAGCCGCGACTCGGCGGCCTGCCTGGCGTCGGGCACCACGGCGGCGCTGACAATCGTGTCGGGACGGGCCGCCTTCACAGCGGTCCGCACCTTCACCACCAACTCCGTCAATCCCGACCGGCGGAACTCGTCCCACCGGCCGGCGAAGAGGTTGGGATAGGCCGCCGGATCAAGCAGCTCCCGCGCGGCCGCTTCGCGGCGTTCCCTGTCGGTGAGCCCGGGCAGAATGGTCGTCTTGAACAGCTCGATGGCCGCCGGACTGTAGTCGAAGCTCTCGTTGGGGAAGCGCACGTAATCGAGATGGATGCCGTCGACGGCGTAGTTCTGCACCAGTTCGCCGACGACGGCCGCGACGTGCGCCTGCGCGCCGGGGTGGACCGGCGAGGTGTACAGCCCTTCCACCTCGGCCGAGTGGGCGCGCGTCCAGCGGGCCAGGCGGCCAATGTAAGCCGGGCTGCGAACGTCGACCTTCTTCATTTCGGCCGCTAGCTCGAGTGGCACCATCAGCCACTCCGGCGCGCGGTAGATCACGTGATCGCGCGACGCCGGCAGCGCCACCGAACTGGAGACCAGGTTCACGGCGATCCAGGCATGCACCTTCAAGCCTGCCGAGTGGGCGTCCTCGAGGACGGTGGCGAGCGGGTCGAACGCCGGCTTCGCGGCCAGCTCGGACGCGCGCGGTTCGATGGAGCCGGAATAGTAGGAATCACCACGGCCGCGCACCTGGACGACCAGGGTGTTGAATCCGCCGGCGGCGGCAGCGCGCACCATCTGGCGGATGGCGTCGGGCGAGCTAAGCGTGGTCCGCGTCACCCAAAGGGCACGCGTCTCCACCTTCGCCCTCTGGGCTACGGTGGACAAGTCTTCAGCGGCAGTGGTGCGGAATACCGAGGCGGCCACAAGTGCGGCGACCGCCAGCACGAAGGCTGACTGCCGGACCAGGCGCGCCGATCCGCGAACGGGGCGCGCCACCACGGGGGAGGTGTGGCGAAGCATGGAGAACATATCAATCTAGCACGCCTGTCACCCGGCGGGACCGGGCGCCAGGGTTGTAAGCTAGACGGATGCATGTGCTGGGCATCGACGCGGGGGGGACCAAGACCGTGGCCCTCCTGGCTGATGCGGACGGGCGAGTCGTGGGGGAGGGCCGCGCCGGCGGCGCCAACCTCCAGGCGCACGGCGAGCTCGAAGTCGAAAAGGTGCTGCACCACGTGATCGACCTGGCCCTCAATGGCCACGCCAGCGCGCCAGCGGCCGTCTGCCTCGGGCTGGCCGGGGTCGACCGCGAAGGAGATGGCGAGGTGATCCGCGGCATCATGCGGCGGCTCGGGTTCCGTACCCACACGCTGATCGTCAACGATGCGCTGATTGCGCTCGTCGCCGGGGTGCCGCTCCTCGAAGGCTCGCCGACGGCCAGCCCGGGCGTCGTTCTGATCTCCGGCACCGGCTCCATTGCCTACGGCGTGAACCCGCAGGGGCAGGCGGCCCGGGCCGGCGGGTGGGGCACCTCGTTGGGCGACGAAGGCTCGGGCTACTGGATTGGCCGCCGCGCCCTGGCAGCAGTGGCCCGGGACGCCGATGGCCGCGGTCCGCACACTCGTCTGACGCCGCTTGTGCTTGCGCACTTCTCGCTGTCGCGACCCGAACAACTGGTCTCGGAGATCTACGATCACGCACAGGGAAAGCGGGCCATTGCTTCCCTTGGCGAGACGGTGGAGCAGGCGCGCGCCGAAGGCGATGTCGTCGCCACCGAGATCATGCGCAAGGCCGCCGACGAACTCACGCTGGCCGCCGCCTCGGTGATCGCCCGGCTCGAGATGCGCGGCGACCAGTTTCCGGTCCTGCTGTCGGGCGGCATGATCCGCAGGGCGCATTGGCTGGCCGCCGAAGTCACCGCGCGCATGGCCGAAGTGGCGCCGCGCAGCACCGTCGCGACGCTCGACGTCGAGCCGGCCATTGGCGCGGTCCGCCTGGCGGTGGCCGAAGCCCGCGGCGGCTTCCGCGTGCCCCCTTACCGTGATGCTTTCCGTGCGACACCTCAGTGAACATTGAACGATTCGACAACGAAGATGCCCTGGCCTCGACGCTCGCCGCTCGCCTGATCGAAGCCATCTCCCTCAAGCCGCGCCTCGTCCTGGGCCTGCCCACGGGCCGGACACCGGTTGCGCTCTATCGAGAGGTTCGGTCGCGCAGCCAGCGCGGACATGTCGACTGGTCGCAGGTGCGCACCTTCAACCTCGACGAGTTCGCCGGGCTGGGCGGAGGAGACGCCGGCAGCTATCGCGCCTACATGCAGGCCGAGCTGTTCGATCACGTGCGCATGGAGCCGCTGAACGTCGGCATGCTCGACGGCCGCGCCGCCGACCTCGCGGCGGAGTGCGCGCGCTACGAGCGTGCCATCGACCAGGCCGGCGGCATCGACATCCAGGTTCTCGGCATCGGCGCCAACGGCCACATCGGGTTCAACGAGCCGGCGGATGCGCTCGAGGCCGAGACGCACGTGGCGGCGCTGCAGGCGGCGACGCGGGCGGCAAACGCCGGCTGGTTCGGTGGCGACGTTGCGCGCGTGCCGACGCACGCGCTGTCAATGGGCATGGCGACCATTCTTCACGCGCGGGAGATCGTGCTGATGGCGACGGGGGAGGAAAAAGCCGCCGCGGTGGCGGGGATGATCGACGGGCCAATCACGACGCGCCTGCCGGCGTCGTTGCTGCAGGTGCATTCGCGCGTTACGGTGATGCTCGACCGGGGCGCCGCCCTTCGACTCGCGTAACGGGCTGATGCCCGCTACGCTCGCTCAGGACAGGCCCTTCGACTCGCGTGACGCGCTGGCCTAGAGCGTGCCCGCGATCACCGCCTTAAGGCGGGGCTCGATGTCTTCGCCGATGGCCTCGCGGATCAGGTCGTCCGACTTGCGCAGCCGCGCGGCCGACTTGGTGTAGGTGAGGCCGGTCTTCTGCATCACGATCGCGACCTTCACGTTCCAGTGCGCCTTCTTCAGCAGCTTCTCGGCTTCTTCGTAATCGAGGTCGGTCACGATGTGGACGATGCGGCGGGCGCGATCGCGGAGCTTTTCCGAACCGAGCGCGTTCACGTCGACCATCAGGTTACCGTAGGTCTTGCCGATCAGGATCATCGCCGACGTCGTCAGCATGTTGAGCACGATCTTGGTCGCGGTGCCGGCCTTGAGGCGGGTCGACCCGGCGATGATCTCGGGACCGACGGCCGGCGCGATCGTGAGGTCGACAAAGGCCTGCAGCTCGTTGCGCGGATCGCAGGTCACGAAGACCACGCGCGAGCCGGCCTTGCGCGCGCTGGTGAGCGCGCCGCGAACGAACGGCGTCATGCCGCTGGCCGAGACGCCGATGACCACGTCCTTCTTGGTGGGGTCGAGGCGCGTGATGGCCCGGGCGCCTTCTTCGTAGTTGTCTTCGGAGCCTTCCTTGGCGCGAATGATGGCGTTCTTGCCGCCCGCCATGATGCCCTGGACCAGCAACGGGTTGGTGCCAAACGTCGGCGGCATCTCGGCCGACTCGACCACGCCCAGGCGGCCGCTCGTGCCGGCGCCGACGAACACCAGCCGGCCGCCCTTGCGCAGCGCCTTGGCGCAGATGTCGGCGCCAAGCGCGATGCGATCGCGCTCCTTGTGCACGGCGGCGAGCATGCGGCGGTCTTCGGCCAGCATCAGGTCGACAATGCCACCGGCGTCCAGCTTGTCGATGTTCAGCGAAGCGGGGTTAATGGCTTCGGTGGGGAGCGCCTGCCATCGCGAGCGTGTTGCGGCCACTTAACGGGTCTCGGTTTCGATCAAGGGAAAAGCTGATGCTAGTCCTCGCTGTCGCCGCTGTCAATGACGCATCGCGCGCCGACGCCGGCGCGAGCGGGACTATCCTTGTACAGTGAGCGCGCTGGTCGAGGCCTACTTGTCCCACCTGGCGGTGGAACGGCGCCTGTCGCCGAACACAGTGGAGAGCTACGGCCGCGACCTGTCTCAGTTGCTCCAGTTTGCCGCCGGGTTGGCGCAGCCGGTCGAAGAACTCGACCGCCGCGGGCTCGAGGCACTGGTGCGGCAATTGATGAGCGAAGGACGGTCGCCGGCCTCGGTGGCTCGCGCGGTCGCCTGCTTTCGCGGCTTCTATCGCTTCCTGGTGGTGGCCGGTCACCGCACCGTGAATCCGGCCGACGACCTGCGCGCCCCGAAGGCGTGGAAGACGCTGCCGAAGTTTCTCTCGGCCGGAGACGTCGACACGCTGTTGGCGGCGCCCGACGTCAGCGCGGCCCGCGGCCTGCGTGACCGCGCGCTGATCGAAGTGCTGTATGCCACCGGCCTGCGCGTCTCGGAGTTGATCAACCTGAAGCCGCAGGACGTCAACGTCGAGAGTGGTTACCTGACGACGACCGGCAAGGGGCGCAAGCAGCGGCTGGTGCCGCTCGGCGACGAGGCCGCCTCGTGGGTCGTTCGGTATCTCAAGGAGTCGCGGCCCGTGCTGCTGAAGAAGCGGACCTCGACCCGGCTGTTCGTGAATGCGCGCGGTGGCTCCGGGCTGACTCGGGTCGGGTTCTGGAAAATCCTGAAGGCCTACGGACGGCAGGCGGGCCTGGCCGCGTCACTCAGCCCGCACGTGCTGCGCCACTCGTTTGCGACCCATCTGCTGGAGCGCGGCGCCGATCTGCGCGCCATCCAGATGATGCTGGGCCACAGCGATTTGTCGACGACGCAGATCTATACGCATATCCTTGAAGCACGGTTGCGCGCGGTGTACGACAAATTTCACCCCCGGTCATGACGCTGTCCAAACCCAGAATCGCGGCCTTGATGGTGACGGTCCTCGTCGTCACCGTGATGTTGGTGCTGCCGCCGGCTGCCAGCGTCACGGCGCCGCTCGCGGGCGGGACGCCGGCGGTGCGCGGGGCGTATCACATCCACTCCGATCGCTCCGACGGCAGCGGCTCGGTCGACGAGATCGCCGCCGCGGCGCGGCGGGCGGGTCTCGGCTTCATCATCCTCACCGACCATGGCGATGGCACGCGGCCGCCTGCCGTGCCGCAATATCGCCACGGCGTCCTGGTAATCGATGCCGTGGAACTCAACACCGGTGCCGGCCACCTCGTTGCCGTGGGACTGCCGGTGGCGCCATACCCGCTGGCCGGCACGGCCGCGGACGTGCTCGAGGATGTGCACCGCCTCGGCGGATTCGGCATCGCCGGGCATCCCGATTCGCCTCGACCGGCGCTGAGCTGGCAGGGGTGGGACACCGGCGTGGATGGACTCGAATGGATCAACGCCGATAGTGGCTGGCGAGACGAGGGCAGTGGCCCGCTCGCGCGCGCGGTCTTGAGCTACTGGGTTCGCGCGCCGGGCGCCATGGCCAGGCTCCTCGATCGTCCCGACGATCTGTTGGCACGGTGGGACGCCATTGGCAGGTCGCGTTCGGTGCCGGTCCTGGCTGCCGCCGACGCGCATGCGCGCCTCGGCCTGCGGCAAGCCACCGACCCCGATGTGACACGCCTGCATTTGCCGGTGCCGGGGTACGAGGCCACGTTCCGAACCTTCTCGAACCACGTGGTGCTCGAGCGGCCGCTCGGTGGCGACGCCGTGGCGGATGCCGCCGCCGTGCTGGGGGCGCTGAGACACGGCCGGTTGTTCACGGTCATCGACGCCCTGGCGACGCCGGGCGCGCTGGAGTTCACGGCTGAGAGCGCCGACCGCACACTGGGGGGCATGGGCGAAGCGATTGCGCTGGATGGAGACGTCACGTTGCGTGCGCGCATCAGCGGTCCGCCGGGCACAACGTTGCGGTTGATTCGTAACGGCTCGCTGGCTCGGGAGACATCGGCGGCGGAGTTATCGGTGCCCGCTGAGGCGGGGGTCTACCGTGTTGAAGCGCACACCCTTCGGGCGCCAGGGACGCCGCCAATTCCCTGGCTGCTGTCCAATCCCATCTACGTCGGCCTGCCTCGCGCGGCGGCGACGTTAGCCGATCCGGTACTGCTTTCCCGCATCCCCGGCCGCACCGGCGAGGCCACGGTCGAGCATGGCGTGGGCGACGTGAGCGAATTGATCGATGCGCAGATGGTAGATGCACGCGCCCGGCAACTGGCCGGCGAACCTCCAATCGGCTGGCGGTTTGCGCTGTCCCCGGGCACGCCGGCCGGCCAGTTTGCGGCGGTGCAACTGCCGCTCACGGGAGGCCTCGCCGCGTTCGACCGTGTCCGCTTCTCGGTGATGGCATCCGGGCCCATGCGAGCCTGGGTGCAGGTGCGCGCCGGCAGCGCCACCGAGCGGTGGGGCAGGACGTTCCATGCCGGCACGACCGCGCGGATTGTCGACCTGCCGCTGCGCAGCCTTCTGCCGATTGGCGCGACCTCGGCGGCCGCCCCGCCGCTCGATCGCATCGACTCGCTGCTGTTCGTGATCGACACGCTGAACAATCGCCCGGGCGCGTCGGGATCGATGACGATTGCCGAAGTTGCGTTCGTGCGGTGAGGTCCGCCTGCTGTCGCCCAGCCGGATTGCTCTAGTGCCTGACGCCGTGACGGACGCTGAGTTCCCAGATCATCAGCGCGATGCCCAGTCCGAGCAGCCCGCCGCCCAGCCCGAGCCAGCCGACGGCATAGGCGACGCTGTTGGTGCCGTAGCCGCCGCGTTGCAGCGCCAGCACCATCTGGATGAAGCCGGCCGGCAGGCACACCATGGCGCCGATCAGGCAAACGCCGGCGGTGACGTAGCGAGTGGGGGAGGGTTTCTGCGGAGCAGCCTTGGTCATGTTCGTACGGTCAGCAACAGGAAAGCCGCGGCCGCGCCGAAGATCAGGTTCGGCGCCCACGCCGCCAGCATGGGATCGAGCAGCCCGCCGGCGCCAAAGGCGGCGAAGATGCTGATCATCACCCAGTAGATCAGCGCCAGCACGATGCCGATGCCGACCCCGTACATCGCGCCGCGCTTGCCGGTGGAGACGGCGAACGGCACGGCGATCAGCGTCATTACCAGCGTGACGAACGGGAACGCCACCTTGCGGTACAACTCGACCTCGTGTTCGAGCACGTTGTAGCCGCTGCCGCGCAGCTCGGCGACGTAGCTGCGCAGCTGCGCGTAGTTCATCAAGTCGGGTTGACGCGCCTCGGTGACGAAATAGTCGGCCGGCTCCAGCGGCACGCTGCGGTCGCTGAACGTGGCGAAGCTCCTGACCTGCGTGTTGGGCCCGAACTCGCGGGACCAGCCTTGCTCCATGCGCCAGCTCGACACCGGGCCCGCCGGCCCGGCGCTCGGCGCATAGGTCGCCTTGGCCGCAAACATCCGCGACCGGATGGTGTGCGCGCCCTCGTCGAAGGCGAACACCGACAGGCTGTTCAGCTCGCGCCGCCGCGGATCGTAGAACTGGTAGTGATAGACCTCGCCATTGCGGCCGACGATCCACTTGCGGTTCAGCACGCCAAAGGTCTGCGGCGAGCCGGTGCGGATGATGTGCTTGAGCCGGTCGGCGTTGCGGTTGGCGGTGGCCAGCACCCGCTCTTCGATCAGGAACAGGATGGCGCTGGCGCTGAGCGCGAAGACGACCAGCGGCACCGCCGTGCGATACAGGCTGATGCCGCACGCGCGCATCACGATCAGCTCGCTGTTCTTGGTGAGCACGCCGATGGTGACCAGCGCGGACAGCAGGACCGCGAGGGCGAGCACATACGTGAGCCACTCCGGCGTCGACCAGAGCAGGAATTGCGCCAGCATGCCGAAGGACGTCTGGCCCTTGAACCACTTGTCCGACAGGTCGATGAAGGTCGAGATATAGAACAGTCCCAGGATGCCGACGGTGGTCATGCCCAGGATGTGCATGTACTGCTTGGCGAGGTAGACATCCAGCAGCCGCGGTCCCGGCAGCGAGAACTGCGGCACCTTCAACACGATCACGACGCGGCCGTTGCGGCCCGGCGCACCGGCCGGCTCGACCGCGCTGGCGGCCGTCGCCGTGGTCGTCGTCGCCGCACGCCGCGTCAGCCAGGCCGGCAGGGAAATCCGAATCGGCGCGCCGGCCGACCGCGAGCGCGAGGCGAGCAGCACGATGCCGGCCGCGCCGAGCAGGAAGTTGGGCAGCCACATGGCCAGCCACGCCGGCACCCAGTGTCCCTTCGCCAGCGCCTCGCCGCCGTACATCACGATGTAGTAGGCGAAGATTACGCCGATGCCCAGTACGAACGCGGCCAGCTTGCCGTCCTTGCGGCTGGTCGCACCCAGCGCGAGGCCGAGAATGCCGAACACGAAGCAGGCCACCGGAATGGAGAACTTCTTGTGGATCTCCATGACCTGGTTGTGCGGCGAGATGCCCTGCACCCGCATTTCCTCGCCCTTGGCGTGCAGCTCTTCGACCGAGAGCTCCCGGTCGCCCCGCGCCGGGCCCTGGCGGGGGAAGACGCTTTCGGGATCCAGCGACACGATGGTCTGCTTGAAGCGCAGCACTTCGTAGGCGCTCGGGTCGGCCTGCTGCGTGCGGTGCCGCGTGCCATCCTCGAGCACCATCTGGATGGTGCGGGCCTCGCGGTCGATCACCATGCGGCCGCGCTTGGCCAGGTAGATGACCGGTTGCGCCGGGTCGGTCGAATCGGCCGCCAGCACGTCGCTCCAGCCCGTGCCGCCAATGGGCACCTCGTTCACGTAGAGGACGATGCCGGGGAAGTCTTCGAAGAAGACGCGCGGCCGCACCTCGCCTTCGGCCCGGTCCATGACGATCTTCGTGGAAATTTCCCGAAAGGTCTGGTTCGCGTCCGGCATGGCCTTGAGCATCACCCACGACGACACGCCCCAGCAGATCACCCCGGCGAACAGGATCGGCTGCAGCAGCCGGTATGGGCTGACGCCGCACGCCATCAGGACCACGACCTCGCGGTCGGCCGACAGGCGGCCCATGGCGACCAGGATGCCGATCAGCAGCGCCATGGGGATGGTCAGCGCGGCCACGCCGGGCACCAGCGTGCCCATCAGCCGCAGCAGGGTGCCCCAGGGCACCCCCTTCGCGATCATCTGCTCGGCGAGTTCGATGATGAAGGGGATAATCAGGATGAACGTGAACACCAGCAGGGCAATCAGGAACGGCGGGACGATTTCCCGAAGCACGTACCGGTCGATGATGCGCATTCGCATGAAGCTGGACTGCCCCCATTATCGCCCATGGTGAACCTGGCGCTGCTGTGGCACATGCACCAGCCCTACTACGAGGACCTCGCCACCGGCGAGCACATCCTGCCGTGGGTGCGGCTGCATGCCACCAAGGACTACTGGGGCATGGTCGCCCTGCTCGAGGAATTCCCCGGCGTCCGGGTCACCGTCAACCTGGTTCCGTCGCTGGTTGTCCAGGTCCAGGCCTTTGCCGACGACCGCGCCCGCGATCGCCATCTCGCCCTGGGCCTGAAACCCGCTCTCGACCTGACGGCGGACGAGGCCCGCTGGCTGGTGGCCAACGGATTCCACGCGCCGTACGGCCGGATGATTGGCCCCTATCCCCGCTACGCCCAGCTCCATGCCGCCCGCCTGGCCCGCGAACCCTTTTCTCCCGACGATCTGAGGGACCTGCAGGTCTGGCACAAGCTGGTCTGGATCGACCCGGACTGGCTGGCCCGTGACCCGCGGCTGCTGACACTGATTGCCCGGGACCGCGGCTTCACCGAGGACGACAAGGCCGTGCTCCGCGGCATCGAGCTCGAGTTGCTCCGCCTCGTCGTGCCGGCCTATCGCGCGGCCAGTGCGCGCGGCCAGGTGGAGCTGTCGTGCTCGCCGTTCTACCACCCGATCCTGCCGTTGCTCTGCGACACCGATACGGCGCTGCGGACTCATCCCCATGCCGCCCGGCCGCGCACCCGCTTTGCTCGGCCCGACGATGCGCGGGCGCAGGTGGAGCGGGCGATGGACTTTCACGAGCAGACGTTCGGCCGCCGGCCCACGGGGATGTGGCCGTCGGAAGGTTCGGTGTCGGACGAAGCGGTGGCCCTGATGGCGAACGCCGGCGTCAAGTGGCTGGCGACCGATGAAGACATCCTCGCGCGATCGCTGGGCGTGAGCATGCCGCGCGATGAGTTCGGGCACGCGGTCAGGGCCGACCTGCTGTACCGGCCGTATCAGTTGGGTGCCGGCGGCCCGATCGCCTTGTTCCGCGACCACGCGCTGTCCGATCGAGTCGGCTTCCACTACCAGTCGTGGGAGGCCGGTGCGGCGGCGGCGGACTTCGTCGAGCGCGTGCGCGAAGCCGGCCGGCGGTTCAGCGGTGAAACCGGCGGGGAAGTGGCCACGGTCAGCGTCATCCTTGACGGCGAGAACGCCTGGGAGCACTACCCCGGCGGCGGGCGGCCATTCTTGCGGGCGCTCTACGGTGCGCTGCAGGCAGCAGACGACATCCGGACCGTGACCATGGCCGAGGCCGCCGCAGCGCCGCCCGCCCAGCTCAAATCCATCCACCCGGGGTCCTGGATCAACGCCGACTTCTATATCTGGATTGGCCATCGCGACGACCACCGCGCCTGGTCCCAACTGGCGGAGGCCCGCGCCGCCTTCGACCGCCACGGCGGCCTGGTGGAACCCGGGGACCGGGACCGCGCGTTCGAGGAGCTGTTGATTGCCGAAGGCAGCGACTGGTTCTGGTGGTACGGCGACGACCATTCGTCGGATCACGATCGCGAATTCGACGAGCTGTTCCGGACCCACCTGCGCAATGCGTACCACTGGCTGGGCCTGGCGGCTCCGGACGAGCTGCACGCCACGAACATCTCGACCGGCCCGGGCCCAGTCTTCCTGCAGCCGGCTGGGCGGCTCTCGATCCGGCTCGACGGCCGCGAGGGCAGTTTCCTGGAGTGGGTGGGTGCGGCCCGTCCATCGCTGGTCCGGCCGGCCGGTGCCATGCATGAGGTGGCGCCCGTCTCTTACGTGACGGAACTCCTGGTCGGCTTCGGCGCCGAAGGCGGTCTTTGCCTCCGCCTCTCCGGATCCGCCATCGTCAACATGCTGGCATCGCGATCGGCGAGCCTGGTGTTGCTGATTGCGACGCCGGCGGTCCGGAGCGTTCCGGTCGCCAGCTCCTGGACCGCTGTGGATGAGCTGGTCGAGGTGGTGATCCCGGCCGGCGACCTGGGCGTCGTGCCGGGACAGACTTTCGAGTTCTGGCTCCAGGTCCGCAACTCGAACGCCGACGTCCTCGAATCCCTTCCGCACGCCGGTTCGTGGACGGTCACCGTGCCCGCGCCCGATTCACGGGCGACCGACTGGCACGTCTAGCGGCCGCGAGTATCGGTGTTTAATCGGTGTGAATCTGTGGCTGTCCAATCGGTGCGAATCTGTAGCCCTAGGGCAGTTGCCCGTCAACAGACGCCAATTCGCCAACAAACCTTCCACAGGCAGGTTTCACTCGGTAAAGACCTTATGTCTGATAATGCAAGTTATGTTAACTAAATGGCCTGAGGCCTCAGGCTTGGGTGGCTTTACCTCAAGCCCCAAGTCTCAAGCCCCAAGCCTATTTCGCGTGCTTCAGTTCCTGGAGAATGTTCTCGAGCGCGGCAATCACTTCGTCCTTGCTCGCGTTCTTCTTGTTGAAACTGAGGCGCATGTTGAACGCCTTGCTGGGCGGCCGGAAGGCAAACACGAACGACTTGGGCCGCCCGGGTTTCACCTTCTGCGTGTCCTTGCGGAGCTGGTCGCGGGTCGCACCCTGGCTGGCAATCTTCTCGACCAGCGCCAGCATCTTCTGCGTATCGCCCTGGCGGACGACCTGCAGGAGCAACGACCGGCTGGTGATGCCGGCCAGCCGGCAGACCTTGCGGACCTCCGGCGGGATGCCGTTGATCGACAGCGCCTCCGTGATCGAGGTCCTGGACTTGCCGAGGCGCTTGGCCAGGTCCTCGTGGGTGTAGCCGCAGCGCTGCGCCAGGGCCTGCATCGCCTCCGACTCTTCGAATGGCGTCAGGTCCTTGCGCTGGATGTTCTCGACCAGCGCCAGTTCGAGCATCTCGCGGTCGTCGACGTCACGAATGACGACCGGCAGCTCGGTCAGGCCCGCCTGGACCGAGGCGTGATACCGCCGTTCGCCGGCGATGATCTGGTAGCGCGGCCCGCGCTGACGGACCACCAGGGGCTCGATGATCCCCTTCTCGGTGACCGAGGAAATCAATTCGGCCAGGTCGCCCATGGCCTGCCGCGGCTGGTCCGGATTGGGGTCGATCTGGTCGATCGGCACCATGCGCCCGACCGGTGCGCCGGCCGAGGCCGCCAGGGTTTCAACGTAGTGCGCGTCGTGGCGCATCCGCAGGTTGTCAGGCAATCCGCGAGGCTTAGGCACGGTCGATCACCTCCTCACACAAACTGTAGTACTCGGTGGCGCCGGATGATTCGGGCGCGAACGTAAATATCGATTCCCGGTAGGCCGGGCTTTCTTCGAGCCGCACGCTCTTGCTGATGACCGTGCGGAAGACCTTGTCGCCGAACACCTTCCGGATCTGCTCCTGGATGTCGCGAGCCAGCGCCGTGCGCTTGTCGTGCATGGTGATGACGACGCCCAGGATCTGCAGTTCGGGGTTCGGCCGCTGGCGGACCTTCTCGATGGTCTCGAGCAGGTCGTCGGTCCCTTCCAGCGCGAAGTACGACGACTGGATGGGAATCAGGAGATGGGTCGAGGCGACCAGCGCGTTGATGGTCAGCAGGCCGAGGGCAGGCGGGCAGTCGATCACCACGTGGGCGAACTGCCCTTTCAGCGCGGCGAGTTCGTCCTTCAGCCGGAACGGCGCGTCGAGCTCGCCAACCAGCCGCGACTCCAGCTTGGCCAGGGCGATTCGCGCCGGCGCGATCGACAAGTTGGGCAACGTGGCCGGGACGATCACGTCGGCGAGGTGCACCGTGTTGTCGACGAAGACGTCGTACATGCTGCGCGTGGCGGTGCGGATGTCGATGAACGACATGCTGCTGTTGCCTTGCGGATCGAGGTCGATGAGCAGCGTCGGCTTGCCGCGCATGGCAAGAGCGGCCGCGAGGTTGATGGCGGTGGTGGTCTTCCCCACGCCGCCTTTCTGGTTGGCGATACTGAGAATCATCGAGCAGGAATTGTGCGGGTTCTCACGCATTCTAGGGGTGTGAGCCGCGAGAGTCAAATTACCGGGAATGTCGGTGCTGGTGGACGGAGGAAATGGTCACGCCTAACACGCGACGCAGTAAGCACTTAGGGGAATTGTCGGCCCGCCGACATTTCGACTCGGGCCCGGCAGTCGCTCCGACCGCCCGGCCCTCGCTCAATGCAAGCCTGTCTCCTACATCTTGTACTTGCCCATGTCGTCCGGGTCGAGCTGTTCGAGCCACTGCTGCAGGCGGTCGCTGTCCTGCTTCTCGTTCGACAGGTCGACGGTCTTGGCGTGGTCGATCACTTTCTCGTCCACCAGGATGGGCGCGCGGGTCCGCAGCGCCAGCGCAATGGCGTCGCTGGGCCGCGCGTCGATCGCGACCGGGCCGCCGGGCGTGCGCAGGTGGATCATCGCGTAGAAGGTGTTCTCCTTCAGGTCGCACACGACGATCTTGTCGACCGTGGCCTGGAGGTCCTGGATGATGTTGCGGAGCAGGTCGTGGGTCATCGGCCGCGGCGTCTGGATGTTTTCGATCTGCAACGCGATGGCGTTGGCCTCGAACACCCCGACCCAGATCGGCAGCACCTTCTGCCCGTCCGAGTCGCGCAGGATGATGATGGGCATGTTGGTGATGGGGTCGACCATCAGCCCCTTGATGTTCATTTCGATCATTGCCGTGGGTCCCCTGCTGCCTGTCCCCAAACCGAATTCGGTCCGGTTCGTTCAATCGTCACGTCAACCAGCCGCCCCAGCCACTCCGGCGGTCCCGGGAAATTGACCACCGTGTTGCCGCTGGTGCGGCCCGTCAGTTCCCCCTCGTGGCGCCGGCTCGTCGCATCCACCAGCACCTGGTGGGTCGTGCCAATCGACCGCTGGAAGAGGTTCGATTGGACCGACCGCTGCAACGACTGCAACGCCACGATCCGCCGCTTCTTCTCCTCGTCCGTCACATCGTCCGGCAGCCGTTTCGACGCCAGCGTGCTGGGACGCTCCGAGTACTTGAACGAGAACATGCTGTGGTAGCCGACCGCTTCGGTCAGGCTCAGCGTCTCGTCGAAGTCGGCTTCCGTCTCGCCTGGGAAGCCAACGATCATATCGGTCGATAGCTGCACGTTCGGGATAGCCGCGCGAATGCGTGCAACCAGGTCCAGGTACTCCTCGCGGGTGTGGCGCCGGCGCATCATCGCGAGCACCCGCGACGAGCCCGACTGCACGGGAAGGTGCAGATGCTTGCAGACCTTCGGGAGGTCGCGCACTGCCGCGATCACGCGGTCGCTGGTGTGCCGCGGATGCGGGCTGGCAAAGCGGATGCGCTCGATGCCCGGCACCTCGTGCACGGCCTCGAGCAGCGCGGGAAAGTCGCACGACGGGTCGTCCGGGGCCTGGTAGTGGTTCACGATTTGTCCGAGCAACTGGACCTCGCGCCGGCCGCTGTCGGCCGCTTCGCGCACGTCAGCCAGTATCTCGGCTCGAGACCGCATCCGCTCGTGCCCACGGGTATACGGCACGACACAGAAAGCACAGAAATCGTTGCAGCCCTCGATGATTGTCACGTAGGCGCGGACCGGATCGCCGCGCCGGACAATGCCGAGCGGGAACGAGGGCTCCTCGTACGGGTTGCCGATCGCCACCAGGGCATCGTTGCGCGACCGGCCGTAGAAAACCGAGGGCCGCTCGTCGAGGGCCTGCTTCGCGAGCATCGGCAGCATCTTGACCTGCTGGGTCCCGACGACCAGATCGACGACGCCCTTCGAGCGCTTGATCAGCTTGTCGCCTTCCTGCTGAGCGACGCAGCCGGCGACCACGACCAACGGGTCGCGGCCGTGCTCCTGAGCCATTTCCTTGATCTCACCGAGGCGGGTGTACAGCTTGTCTTCGGCACGCTCGCGCACGCTGCAGGTGTTGATCAGGACGAGGTCGGCGTCGCGCTCAGATTCGGCCGGGTCGTAACCCGATTGCTCGAGCAGGCCGGCCATTCGTTCCGAGTCGTGCACGTTCATCTGGCAGCCGTAGGTCTCGATGAAGTACTTCATTTCAGCTTCGCTTTCGCCCGCCGCGGACTTTCGCCTTTCGCTTTCGCCCCGGCTTCACCTTTCGCCTGCGACGTGCCGAGCAGCTCGCGCGCGCTTTCCAGCGCCTTGACCCCGGCCGCGGCGCCGCCCATCATGCGCGCCACTTCGGCGACGCGGTCCTCGTCGGTGAGACGGGTGACGCTCGTCACGGTCCGGCTGCCCTGCACCCGCTTCTCGATCAGGAAATGGGTGCGGCCGCAGGCGGCAATCTGCGGCAGGTGCGTGATGCACAGCACCTGGAACCGCTGGCCGAGCGCCGCCAGCTTGTCGCCCACCACGCTGGCCACTCGGCCACCGATGCCGGCGTCGACCTCGTCGAAGATCAAAGTCTTCCCCTGCATGCCGTCCCTGGCGCCAAGGGTCTTCAAGGCCAGCATCACCCGCGACAGCTCGCCGCCCGAGACAATGCGGGCCAGCGGCCTCAGCTCCTCGCCGACGTTGGGCGAGAGGAAAAACTCGCCAGAGTCGATGCCGGCCTCGCTCCACCTGTCGTCCGAGTCGCTGCTGGCCAGGCGGACCTCGAACCGGGTCTTGGCCATCGCCAGGTCGGCCAGTTCGGTCTCGATGCTCTTCGCAAACCTGGTGGCGGCGCTGCGGCGGGCCGACGACAAAGTGCGGGCCTCATCCAGAAACTGCCGGCCGGCCAGGGCAAGGTGCTCCTCGATGTCGGCGAGCGTCGACTGCCCGCCGGTCAACGCCGCATGCTCGGCCGCCAGGCGGTCGCGGTGCGCGATCGCCGCTTCCAGCGTGCCGCCGTGCTTCCGCTTCAGGCGTTCGATCAGGGCCAGCCGGTCTTCGACCTGCTGCAGCCGGCCGGGCGAGGCGTCGATGCCGCCGGCGAAGTCGCGCAGCGTGAACGCCAGGTCCTCCAACTGGGCCTTGATCCCGTCGCGGGCGTCCAGGTACGGCGCGAACCTCGGGTCGATCGCCGCCAGCTCCCCCACCCGTTTCCAGACCCGGCCGAGGGCGCCGAGCGCGGCAGCCTCCGTGTCGTACAGTTCCGCGTAGCCCTCGTTGCACAGCCGGTGAATCGTGTCGGCGCTTCGCAACAACTGCCGATCGGCAGCCAGGGTCTCGTCCTCGCCCGCCTGGAGGTTGGCCTTCTGCAACTCGCCCAGTTGAAACTCCACCAGGTCGAGCCGCGCGGCCCGCTCGCGGTCATCCATCCGCAAGCGATCGAGTTGCTCGCGATACCCGCGCACGGTGGCAAACGCCGCCGCGACTCGCCCCCTCGGGGCGTCGAGCCCGGCCCAAGTGTCGAGCAACGCCAGGTGTTGTGATGGGTCGAGCAACTGCTGGTGCTCGTGCTGGCCGTGAAGCTCGACGAGGCGGTTGGCGAGATCCTTGAGCGCGGCAGCGGTGGCCAGTGCGCCGTTGATGAAGGCTCGGCTCCGACCCTGTGACGTGATTTCGCGCCGGACGATCAGTTCGTCGCCGTCGGCCGTTTCGAACAGCGCCTCGACGCTGGCGACGTCCTCGCCGGTCCGGATCAGATCCTGGGTCGCGCGGCCGCCCAGCAGCAGGCCAACGGCTTCGACCAGGATGGATTTGCCGGCGCCGGTCTCGCCGGTCAGGATATTGAACGATTGTTCAAAGTCGACCGCAACAGACTCGATGACCGCGAGGTTGCGGATGGCGAGGTAGCGGATCATGCGGGTGGCGCCTCGTGTTGCGGGAATCCCTTTGGCGAGCGGAACTGCCATCGTATCATGGGTTTGACAGAATTTCACGGGGCGTGCTACGGTTGCACAGAACGGCGCTTCCCAGCGCGCAATTTCCCCATGGAACGGATACGGAGGCTTTGTTGCCGACGCCTGGATCGACAGTCCTGGCCCTGCAACTCGAGGGCGGTCTTCCGCCCACTCGAGCGGCGGCCGGGGATTTCGCAGATCTAATCTTCGCCGCCAGCCCCATCGTGATGGTGGTGATGGCGACCCTGCTCATTTTCTCGGTCATCTCGATGGGCATCGTCCTCTATAAATTCTGGGCGTTTCGAGGGATCGAAAAGCAATCGGCCACCTTCCTGGAGGTGTTCCGCAAGAGCGCCAAGTTCTCGGAAGTCCAGGCGGTCTGCCCGTCGCTGGCATTGAGCCCGCTGGTCGGGATGTTCCAGGCCGGCTATGCCGAACTGACCGCCCAGTTGCGGCTCTCTCAGGGGGCGGCCAGTCCCGGAACGCCCGCGGCGCGTCCAACCTTGAAGAGCATCACGGGGGTCGACCGTGCACTGCTGCGCGCCTCGTCCATTGAAGTCGGCAAACTCGAGAAGCACCTGACGTTTCTGGCCACGACTGCGAGCATCACGCCCTTCATTGGGTTGTTCGGCACCGTGTGGGGGATCATGACCGCTTTCATGAACATCGGCGCGCAGGGCTCGACCGACCTGGCCGTGGTCAGCCAGCCGATTGCCGAGGCGCTGATTGCCACGGCGCTCGGCCTGTTCGCCGCCATTCCCGCCGTCTACTTCTACAACCACTTCACCTCGAAGGTGAAGACCTACGCCTCCGAAATGGACGACTTCTCGCTGGAGTTCCTGAACATCTCGGAAAGGAACTTCACCTAGTGCCGAAGATTTCGGCCCCGCCCGACGCCAACACCGGACGACGCCGGGGCCGGCGGGTCACCTCGTCGCTCTCGGAGATCAACGTCGTGCCGCTGGTCGACGTGATGCTGGTGCTGCTGATCATCTTCATGGTGGCTGCACCGATGATGCAGAAGGGGATCGAGGTGAAGCTGCCGGTGTCGCGCCGTGCCGACAAGCTGACGTCGGTGCGGCCATACATCAGCGTACCGCTCTCCTACCGGACCGATCGCCGGGTGTGGATCGACGAGGATCCGGTCCCGGCCGATGTGCTGTCTGAACGGATGCGCCAGTTGATGGAGACGCGCACCGACAAGGACGTGTTCCTCCGCGGCGATGCCGGCGTCACGCTGCAGGAACTGTACGAGGTGATCGACTACCTCAAGGCCGGCGGCGTGCAGAACGTTGGCGTGACCGCCATGCCGAGGGCGGCACGCTGACCATGGACGCCGTCTCGGAGGTCCTGGTCGCGCGAATGGCCAAGCCGGACGGCCTGACCTCGATGTTGGGCTGGTCGGCCATGGTCCACCTGCTCATGGTCGCGGCCGTGGCCTTCGTGCCGGGCGCGTGGTTCGGCTCGAACGAACGGGAGCCCGAGGTGATCATGCAGATCAGCCTGGGCGGTCCGGTCGGCCCGGTCGATGGCGGCCTGGCCACGCTTGGCGGCCGCACCATCCAGCAGGTGGTCGAGACCAGGAAGGCGGTCGAGCAGGTGCGCCCGCCCGCCGCGCAGACGCCGGCGATGATTGAGCCGACCAAGGCGCCGCCCCGCAAGACGACGCCCGCGAAGTCTGACGCGAAGGATCCCCGCAGCACCGTTCCGACCAAGGGCGCCGAGATCCAGAAAGGCACGGCCATCGCCGAGACCGGCGCCAAGGGGCAGGGCTTCGGCCTGTCGTCCGGGGCCGGCGGTAAGGGCGGCTATGTCGACGTGGTCAACTTCTGCTGTCCCGGCTACCTGGCGACCATGAAGGACCAGATCATGCTGAACTGGAGTTCGAAGCAGGGTACGGTCGCCGAAACCCAGATGCGTTTCGTGGTTCAGCGCGACGGACGCATCGCCGACATTTCCGTCGAACGGTCGAGCGGCCGCGCCGACCTCGACTACCTGGCGTCTCGATCCCTGCAACTGGCGAAGTTACCCCCGCTGCCGGCGGAGTTCAACGGGTCGGTCCTGCCGGTCTACCTGTGGTTTGAGTACGTGCGGTAAATAGAGACGTGAACATGACGAACCGATCATTGGCGACCAGGCTCTCGGGTGCGGTGTTGTTGGCGGCCTCGGCCGTGCTGTCGGCCCAGCAACCCGCGCCGCCGGCACCCCAGCAACAGCAGCCCACCAGCGTCGAACTGCGGCTGACCGGCGAATCGGGCACGCCGCCGCGCCTGGCGGTGCCGGACCTGCTGGCGCTGTCACCCGATCGCGAGACGCAGGAAGCCGCGCGAACGATCAGCGAAGTGTTATGGGACGACCTCAATTTCGAGCGTGAGTTCTCGTTGATTCCCCGCGACACCTACAAGTCGATTCCCGCCGCCGGCTCGATCGACGCAGTGCCGTTCGATCGCTGGCGCGAACTCGGCGCCGACGGCGTGATCGTCGGCACGGTGCAAAAGACGGCGACCGGCATCCGCATCGAGATGCGACTGTACAACGTGCGAGCCCGGCAGTCGGCCTACGGCCGCGAGTACACCGGCTCGGCGGCCAACCCGCGCATTTACGCGCACACCATGTCGGACGAACTCCACGACTCGCAGCGCAGCCTGCGCGGCGTGGCGCGGACGAAGCTGACATTCGTTTCCGATCGCAATCGCGAGGCGGTGCTCGCCACGGTCGAGAAGCGCGACGTCAAGGAAGTGTTCATCGCCGATTACGACGGCGCCAACCAGCGGCGGATCACCATCAACCGGACGATGAACCTGACGCCGAGCTGGTCGCCCGACGGCCGGTCGATCGCCTACACGTCGTACCGCACCGGGGTGATGGACATTCTGATTTCAAATATTTTCGCCGGGACCATGGAATCGCCGACGAAAGGGGTCGGCCAGAACTGGCTGCCGGTGTTTTCGCCCGATGGGTCGCGGATCGCGTTTACGTCGAGCCGCGACGGCAACTCGGAGGTCTACGTCATGAATCGGGATGGTTCGAACCTGATGCGGCTCACCAACACGCCAGCGATCGATTCCACGCCGACCTGGTCGCCCACCGGCACGCAGATCGCCTTCACTTCGGAGCGGCGGGGACAGCCGCAGATTTTCACGGTGAATGTCGACGGCACCGGCCTGCGGCAGATCTCTTTCGAGTCCTATGCCGACCGGCCGACCTGGTCGCCAGCGCCGTACAACGAGATTGCGTTCTCGGCCCGGACGGGTCCCGGCCTCGACATCAAGATCCTGAACATCGGCACGGGCGAGACGCGTCAGATCACCTTTGGCGAAGGCAGCAACGAGAGCCCGGCCTGGGCCCCGAACGGCCGCCATATGGCATTCATGTCGACACGCGCGGGACGCAGCCATATCTTCACGGTCGATCGCGACGGGCGCAACCTGCGCCAGATCACCAGGGACGGCAACAACACGACGCCGCATTGGTCGCAATAAAAAGGGTGCTGAAGTGCTTGGGTGCTGAAGTGCTTGGGTGCTGAAGTGCTTAGGTGCTTAGGTGCGGCGGGGGCCCCGATGGTTGGTGCCAGTCTGGCGCCGACGTGGATTGAGTTGAGGTCAGCTATGACACGAAAAACAAATGCGTTGATGGTAATGGCGGTGCTCGTCACGGTCGTGGTTGGCGCCTGCTCGAAGAAGACCCCGCCGGTCGCGCGGCCGATGCCGCCGCCGGCGGCCGGCAATACCGCGACGCCGCCGCCGGCTCCGCCGCCGCCGCCCAGTCCGGTGTCCGAACCGGTGCCGGTGCCGCCAATGCCGGTGGAAGACAGCATCGGCTCGAAGTCGCTGGACGACCTCAACCGCGACTCCCCGCTCAGCCCGCTGTTCTTCGCCGACGACAGCTCGGAGGTCAGCGCCGAGGGCCAGCAAGTGCTGCAGGCCAACGCCGCCGTACTGAAGAAGTTCCCGACCTGGCAGATCACCATCGAGGGGCACTGTGACGAGCGCGGCACCGCCGAGTACAACCTGGCCCTGGGCGAGCGCCGCGCGCTGGCCGCGCGGAGCTATCTCGTGTCGCTGGGCATCCCGGCCGACAAGGTCAAGACCGTCAGCTACGGCAAGGAGTTCCCGTTCGACGCCGGCAAGGACGCCGCCGCCTGGGCGAAGAACCGGCGCGCGCATTTCGTGATTACGGCAAAGTAAGATGGGTCGTATGACGCGACGACTGTTACCCGCCATCCTGGTCCTGACGGCGGCCGTGCTGCCGGCCGCCCCGGCCGCGGCCCAGTCGCGCCGCGAAATGCAGATGATGGCCGACATCCGCATGCTGCAGGAACAGACGCAGCAGATGCAGCAGCAACTGCAGGCGGCGCTCGACGCCATCAACGCGCAGTTGAAGGCCATCTCCTCGCGCGTCGACGAACAGGCCGGCGCCACGCGCAAGTCGTTTGCCGACCAGAAGCTGGCCGTCGATCAGTTCGGCTCCGACCTGCGCATCGTCCGCGAGCGCATCGACGAGAGCAACGTGCGGATCACCAGCCTGTCGCAGGAGGTGGAGGCGTTGCGGCTCGCGATCCCGGAGATGACGGCAGTGCCGGCCGCGCCGGCGGATCCCAACGCGCCACCGGCCGGCGACGTGCAGGCGCCCCAGGCGCCGGCGCCGCCCCTGACGATGGCGCCCGGGATGTCGCCGCAGCGGCTGTTCAGCACGGCGCTGGCCGACTTCACCGTCGGCCAGTGGACCCTGTGCGTCCAGGGGTTCAGTACCTACCTCAAGAGCTTTTCGCGCACCGACGCCGCCGATGACGCGCAGTGGTACATCGGGGACTGCTATTATTCGGACGGCAAGTTCGCGGAGGCGATCGACGCCTATAATCGCGTGATCACGGATTACCCGAAGGGCGACCGCGTGCCGGACGCGTATTACAAGCTCGGGCTCGCGCTGAACAGCCAGAAGCAGCCGGATCGCGCGCGCGAGGCGTGGGAAGCCCTGATCAAGCAGTACCCCGACAGCGACATGGCCCGGCTGGCCAGGCAGAAATTGGACGGCATGCCGCGCAGCAAGCCGCCCGGCCGCTGATGACGCGGCGACGTTTCAACACAGCGACAGCGATCGAAGAGCGATAGCACGGTAGAAAGGCGACCAGACATGGGCAGTGTGAACAAGGTGATCCTGGTGGGCAACCTCGGCAAGGATGCCGAAGTGCGCGTGACACCAGGCGGACAGTCGGTGGCAAGCTTCAGCATTGCCACCACGGAGAACTGGACGTCGAAGGAAGGCGAGAAGAAGGAACAGACCGAGTGGCACCGCATCGTGCTGTGGGGCAAGACCGCCGACACGCTGCAGCCCTACCTGGTCAAGGGCAAGCAGATCTACCTCGAGGGCCGGCTGCAGACGCGGCAGTGGGAAAAGGAAGGCCAGAAGCACTACACCACCGAGGTCAAGGCCGACAAGATCGTGCTGCTCGGCGGCGGTGGCGGCAGCCGCGGCGGCGATCGCCAGGTTGAGCGCGGCGGCGACAGCGGCTACCAGGATCCGATGCGCGATCCCGCCCCTGTCACCGACGACGACATCCCGTTCTAGGCGCGCTTCTGCGTCAACGGCGTCATCTGCGGCCTACGTTCCCTTCCGACCGTACCGATCCTCGAGCCGGACCACGTCGTCCGTCTCGGGGGTCGAGACTTCCAGCACATCCGAGTCTTCGATCGCCGTCATGCGATGGACGGTGGGCGGGGTGACGTGCACGGCTTCGCCCGGGCCCATCTCGGTGGCCATTATGTTGCCGTCAACTTCGTACTCGAACAGGATCCGGCCCGACCACACGAAAATCGTCTCGTCCTTCTTGTTGTGGTACTGCAGGCTCAGGGCGTGGCCCTTGTTGATGTGGATCTGCTTGCCGACGTAACGGTCGGTCCTCGCCCACCACAATTCGTAGCCCCACGGTTTTTCGACTCGATGCAACGGTTTGCTCACAGCAACGGGCTCCTTTGAAAGGCCGACGCGGCCAGCGCGTCGAACAGGTACTGCTCAATTTCCGCCGCGGTCGCCAGCCGCAGCGCATGACCGGCGAGCCGCTTCGCCTCGCCGGCGTTCAGCTCTTCGATCACGTGGCGGACGATCGGGATGGCGCCCGGCGTCATGCTGAATTCGGTCAGGCCGAGGCCGACCAGCAACCCGACCAGCGCGGGGTCGGAAGCCATCTCGCCGCACAGCGAGACGGGAATGCGGTGGCGCGCCGCCGCCCGGCGCACGGTGCGAATCAGGCGCAACACGGCCGGGTGCAGCGGTTCGTACAGATCGGACACCCGATCGTCGGTGCGATCCACCGCCAGGCAGAACTGGATCAGGTCGTTCGTGCCGATGGTGAAGAAGTCCACTTCCGGCGCCAGCAGGTCGGCGGCCAGGGCGGCCGACGGCACCTCGATCATCGCCCCGACCTTGATCCGGGCCGGGTCGATCTGGCCGGGATGGGTCCGGCTGAAGCCGGACACCACATCGGCAAGAATCTTGCGCGCGTCGCGGACTTCCTCCACCG
>ERZ1292640.483-Hain-H43-02um-R1-483-length-32231-cov-7_pt1 | contig 32231 bp, 28 predicted proteins | sample MGYA00564404_ERZ1292640 | MGnify/ENA primary metagenome ERZ1292640 (study PRJEB36523, sample SAMEA6512636) | groundwater metagenome | collected 2019-01-08 | study: AquaDiva: Metagenomics assemblies of 32 groundwater samples | reverse complement strand
ATCATCGCTAAAAGTAATCCAAACAAATGCCTTGTCCATATCCCAGTTAGGCAATTTGTTAAGACCACGGACAAAATGCGCCATCATAAAAGTTTTACCGCTTCCTGTTGGCGATTTAAAAACTAAAGGCAATTGCTTGCCGTCTTTTTTCCATAGCTCCGTAAGAGTATAAAGCAATTTGTCTATGGTGTCTCTTTGAAATGGTAAAGGATTAAACATAATTATTCCGTACTAAGATTATAAATTTGCTTGTATATTTCCAAAATTGGCAGAGGAATTGTTTTAATTTTTATTTGTTCTATATCGTCAAATTCTTCAATGTCTTCCTCGTTGCCCCAGCTGAAAATATAAACTGCTGTTTGTTTTTTTAATTTCTTCACAATTTCTGTAAATTCATCAAATTTATCTAATTCTTCCCTAAAATACACAGCGGTGTATTTTTCTTTATTTCCGTCCTCAAATAATTGATAAAATTTATTCTGCTTTGTCAGTTCTAGGGTGTTTTCAGCAATTCCCAATAATTCCCCCGCATTATGAGCAAGTTCAATTTTATCCTGATCGGTTGCATTTAAGATATTGTTTTTGCCAATAAAAGTTGTTTTGTAAAACTTTGCTCCGCTTTTGTATAGCTTCACAACTTTTTTAATTCTCGGGTAGCAAATACCACTCATTATTTTGTGTTTTTTACCATTAACAACCTCGTCGTTGTTTGTAACTAAAATAAATTGCCTATGACCATCGTCGTCTTGGTTTGATTCTGCCACCGCTTGGCCAGTAGTACCTGAACCAGCAAAAAAATCTAAAACCACACTATTTTTTTCAGAGCTTATTTTTATAAGATGTTTAATCAAACTAACTGGCTTGGGATAACTAAAAATTTTTGATCCCATCAATTCTTCAAGATCAATCCCCGCGCTTTTTGCAGTTCCCAATTCAGTTAGTATTGAAGTCGGGGTGGTTTCTTTTTGTTCATTAATAAATACTTTTTCCGAGGGAATAGACGAGCCACCTTTCCCATAATAAATTCGATTGTCTTTGTCCAATCTATTATATTCTTCTTTAGGGAAACGCCATTGCCGTGTAACGATCTTACCTGAAGGCGTTTTTACAGAATAGAAGTTTTTACCTGTTGATTTTGATTTTGCTTCTGTTGTTGAAATTATTCCTTGTTTATATGGTCCTCTTGGGTCATTATCCGGATTCGTGTATTCGTTTTTGTAATTACGATCTGATAAATATTTTTTAAAAAATGTTTCGTCTTTCTGTTTATAGCAAACGATAATATATTCGTGTTCTCTTCTAAATCGATAAGTGATTTTTAATTTTCCCGAGTCATCAGCAACTTTATGCCATATCATTACTTCAACATTATTGTCGCCAAAAATAGAATCACATAGTAATTTTAATTGCGCCATTTCATTATCATCTATACTAATGAAAACTACACCATTTTTGGATAAAAGGTCTCTTACTAAATCAAGCCGTTTTTCCATAAAAGACAACCAATAACTATGGCGAAATGGATGATCAGCTGGCACTTCTGTGCCATCAGGAAATTTATCTAAAATTCTTTTATCTTTGTAGCGAAAACCATCAGAACCGGTATTGTATGGCGGGTCAATATAAACAACATCAATTTTTCCCTTGTGAGTATAATTAAGACAGGTTAAAGCGTGATAATTGTCGCCTTCAATTAAAATATGAGTTGGTTTGCCATCATTATTTTTTATTGCAAGCTCCGGCACTTCTTTAAGAATTGGCAGTTTATTTTCAACATCGTCTTCAAATGCTTCTGGGACATCCATCCAAACCAAACCGTAACGCTGTTTTTTTACAGATTTTTTTAATCTTTCTATTTCCTTTTTTAGTTTTAAAATTTCTTCGCTCATATTTATTTTATCAAATCCTCAATTGAAACGCCGAGTGCTTTGGCTAACTTCGCCATAATAAGCACGGACAGTTTTTTAATAACATCGCTCTCAATTTTTGTCAGAATGGTGTATTTTAACAAATATCTAAATTGGTCGGGCTGCCGAGATTTGAACTCGAACTAAATCCTCCCGAAGGACTCGTGCTACCATTACACTACAGCCCGATTTTTAATCAACATAATGTTTCTTTTTTATTTCTTTTATTTCTCCTTCCTCAATTTTTTCCCATTTTTCTTCGCCGCTCGCGGAAAATTTTTTTAATTTTTCTTCCGACAATTCATTTAATTCTTTGATTCTTCCTTTCAAATAATCTTCGTCGTTTTTAGAAGCGTCGTCAAGCACTTCGCCCATAATGCTTTTCAAAATCAATCCGATTTTCGGCCCGGGCGGAATATTCAAAATCTTCATAATATAATCGCCGTTAACTTTCAGCATTTTAAGAGAAATAGGTTCGCGCAACGCCTGATCAATCAACGCTTTATATGTCCGCAAACGAAACGGTTCGGCCTTGGGAACGCCAGAACCAATTCTATCCGCTTTACGAACATTAATCAATTCCCAAATATTCTCTTGCCCCACATTTCTTACAACCCTTTTTACCGCCGAAAGGGTTATTTTATCTGGATCAGACAAAAACAGATGCCAACGGACTAATTTAATAATTTTATCGCGTTGGTTTTTAGGAAATTTCAAACGATTTAATATTCCGGATGTTATTTTCGCGCCAGCAACTTCATGTCCGTAAAAAGTGGAATCCGGTCCTTCGCCGCGCTTGGAATGTGGCTTGCCTATATCGTGAAATAAACTCGCGATTTTAACTTCAAGGGAAAAGTCCATTTTAACGGCGTAAGCGAAAGCCCGCATATTATGCTCCCAAACGGTAAATATGTGATGCTTATTTTGCGTTACTCCCATTCCGGCTTCCAGTTCGGGAATTATGTGTTTCAAAATACCCAAATCACGAAGCAATTCCACCCCTTTTATCGCGCCACTTGCCAAATCACTCTCCGTTAATTCCGATTCCTGCCAAAATTTTATTTTGCCCGTTGGATTTTTAGAAGGAATGGACAAGATTTTTATAAGTTCATCCCGAACGCGCTCAACGGAAATTTCTTTTATTAATTCGGAATTATTTTTTATGGCTTCGGCCGTTTTTTTTTCAATATCAAAATCAAGTTCTGTTGCCAAACGCGCCGCTCTCATTATTCTTAAAGCGTCTTCTCTAAATCGTTCGTCGGGATCGCCGACTGTCTTTATAATTTTATTTTTCAGATCATCTTTGCCTCCAAAATAATCCGCGACTTTATCCTGCTTGATGGCCATCGCATTGATCGTGAAATCGCGTCGCGACAAATCTTCTTTCAATGTCTTCGCGAATTTAATTTCGTCCGGATGGCGGCGATCAGAATATTTTCCCTCAATACGAAATGGCGTAATTTCTACCGCCCTCAATGCCGAATTTTCATTTTCCGTCAAAATAGTAACTGTGCCAAATGTATTTTCATAAAAAGAACCGGGAAAAACTTCCTGAATTTCTTCAGGCTTCGCCGAAGTCGTAATGTCCCAATCCTTCGGCTTTCTGCCGAGTAAATAATCTCGCACGCATCCGCCGACAATATAAGCGTCATATCCGGACGCCTGTAATTTTTCCAAAATATTTATAATTTCTTGCGGAATGATATTTTTCATATTCACGATTACTTTCTAAAATTAGCATGAAAACAGCGAAAAATACAGTTCACGAATTGAATTATAATAAAAACTCCCGCTTCATAATTATACGAAACAGGGTTTTTTGGAATGCAATTACTTATCAGACCATGTGGATCGCCGGAATTCCAAGTTTATCCAAAGATTTATTTCAGTTTTTATATAAGCCAGAAATATTTCCCTGAATTCAAATTTCTTAAATGATTGACTTTTTCTTTTTATTTCTTGTATTTTTAGGCAAATAGGCAGAATTTTATTATGTGTTTCGCTTTGAATCGTTTGAAGCGTTTTTTTTTCTTCCCTTCCTTTTTCCTTAGCTTCTTTTATGATTTTTTCCGCTTCGTCTTTCAATTTTTTTATTTCACTATGCGCTTCGTAGGCGAATTCAGTCTCGTGAGACAAAGATTCGCATAAGGATTCCAATTCAATCTTTAATTCTTCCAATTTTGGAATCAATTTTTCCGGATAAGAAATGCTTTTATAATCAGCAACCATATCGTTGATTTTAGCATAAAATTCCACCTCGGGAGTCGTTAAAGAATCTGTGAATTCTTGAGCTATTTTTTTTATCAGACTTTCTTTAAACTCCTTGAATTCTTTTTTATCCAGAGAATTGATATATTCTTTTTGCTCTTTGAATGCCGACAGGAGTATTTCATTTTTCAGATTAATGAAATGCATTTCTCCGGCATGATCTTCTTCAGCATCAATAAAAACTTTGGCGATAAAGTCTCGCCATTCTTGTTTTTGCTCTTTTTTTTCAATGAGCTTTTTTTGTTTTTTTTCAAAGTCTCTCATAAGCGCCTCCATAATTTTAATGTGTATTTAATTCTTGATTACTTAATTATTTTATACCTTCCAGTATTTTTTTCAATGTTTCCGGTTTGTTTTTGAACATTATTTGCAGATTTTCCAGCGGTAAATCATATCCTGAATTTAGTACTTTTTTTAATTCTTTTATCCCAATTTCAATTTCATTTTTATAAAAATAATTTATCGCCAGCCATAAATGAGCCGGGCCGTATCGATCGTTCAGTGCGATAATTTCCAGCAATATTTTTATCGCTTCGTCATATTGTCCGGCGATGCGATATAGATGGGCGAGGCCGATTTGACCTTCCTGTCTCTCGGGCGACAGTTCAATTGCCTTAAGATAGTAATTGCGGGCTTTTGCGAAATTTTCCGTTTTATTTTTATTTTCCAACGTAATTAAATAAGAATAAGAATCGCCTAAAAATAGGTAATCCCTAGTATAATATTGCTGGATTTGCAAGTTTTTTTCCAATAGTCCGATTAAAATTTTTCTTTTGGCGATTGAATCTTCAATCTTTCCGTTTTGAGAAAGCCAATTTGCGTATTTTATGGCGGAGGAATAAAATCGTAAATTCAGATCGTGTTCAATGTAGCCGGATTTTTCGGTTATTTTTATGTAGTCGTTAAAAAATTTTTCCGGATTGTTAAGATAGTTCACTTCCGCCTTATTTGCGCGAGCATTAACAATAAACGGTTTTAAATTATAGCGCCAAAAGACAAGTATTAGAATAAATAAAACGGAAATTAAACCATATTTGGCTATTTTGGGCAATATGATCGTTTTTATTTTCGTGGTTGCTTCTGAATGTCCGCTTATAAGAAAATATGAATACCCCCATAAAATAAAAATCAGCGTTAAAACAGCGGGGGTGTCAAAATTGAAAAAACTGTATGTAAAATAACCGGCAAAAACAGAAATCAGCATAGTTGCCGTTGCGGCGGAATTGGAATTTTTTATTTCTTTTCTTATATGGTTTAAATGGAAAAACATATAACCGTAAACCGACAAATAAGCGGCAAACCCGATAATTCCCAGAGTCGTCAGCCATTCAATAATAAAATTATGCGCTCGTCCCCACCAATGTTCGTCCAGTCCGGGCATTGTTCCGAAAAATGGATTATAATTTCTATCAAAAGCAATGGCAAAGTTTTCCGGTCCGAATCCGAAAAACGGCCGGTCTAAAAAAGATTTTAAACCGCTTTGCCACGCGGTCAGGCGAGTGGCGCCGGAGCTGGATATTAACGAAGCAAAACGGTTAAAAATAAATGTATCTTTTAAGAATCCGATTTTAATTCCGGCAATGGAAAATATAATTAAAAAAATTAAAGCGCTAAAAGCCGCTTTTTTAATCCAGGTTTTTTGAAAATTATAAAGAAGCGTAAATATTATTAAGGAAGCGATGAATCCCAGTATCGCCGCCCGGCTATTAGCAACGGCGAGTCCGCCGATTTCCAGCGCGAAAATAACGCCGAAAAATACGGCGCCGATATTAAACAGAGGTCGTTTTTTTAAGGATCGCAATAAATACAACAGAGTAATCGGCAATAAAATAACAAGATACGCGCCAAAAGTATTGGGATTGCCGAGTGTCGCTCCTGGTCGGTCCAAACCGCCAACCGTTATGTATGCAGCTTTAAAATATACGCCAAACCATTGGAGAATGCCTATCGCGCTGACTACGCCGCCAATGCTTATAATTACGGTAAAAATGCGATCCCACATTTTTTCGTCTTTTATAAAATAAATAATAATAAAAAGAAGAATAAAAAGATGCGAGTAAAAGAAAAATCCAAGCGAGCGGTATTGTAAATCCCACCATGATTGATGCGGTTGGGGAGACGCGAAAGTAGAAACGGTCATTATTAACCATAAAAATAAAAAAGCCCAAAATAAAGGCTTGATTTTAAACGCAACCGGTTTTTTTAATATTGAAAAAATTGCCAATGCGAAAATTATTTCAATCACAATTCTTAAAAATATCGCTTTGGCGAAAGCATCGGGAAATAAAATAATTCCCAACGGCGCGAGAAATAAGGGGCTTACAAGCGGCGCGAAAAGAACGGCAATAATGCTGTAAAAAATTAAATTTTTAATTTTAGCGTTTTCGGTTGTCATATGTAAATTGTAGCACATAATTGGCGTGATGATGTCAATGTTTTTTGCAATTTTACGGCGCGTTATAAAGTATGTTATAAATAAAGCACATTATGTTGAATTCAAAAATCGCTAAAATTTTATTGAATTTTGCGCTTTACTTGGAAATGGAAGACGAGCCGTTTCGTTCGCGAGCTTTTGAACGCGCGGGGCGAATAATCGGCGCGATGGAAGAAGATATCGCAGAAATTTATAAAAAAGAAGGTATCAACGGTTTGGAAAAAATACCGGAAGTCGGCAAGGGTATTGCCGGAAGAATTGAAGAATTTATAAAAACCGGCAAAATTTCAGATTACGAAAAAATAAAGAAAAAAATGCCGGTTGATATTGCGGGACTTACGGCCATTGAAGGCATTGGACCAAAAATGATAAAAGCACTCTACGAGCATCTGAAAATAAAAAACGTTATTGATCTGGAAAAAGCGGCGGTCGCGGGAAAAATCAGTAAGATTCCGCATTTTAAGAAAAAAACTGAAGACAATATATTAAAAGGAATTGAGTTTTTAAAACAATGTTCCGATAGATTTATTTTAGGATTTGTTTTGCCTCTTATTCGTAAAATTGAAGAACGGCTTCAAAAATTGCCGGAAGTTCAGAGAGTCATCGTCGCCGGATCGGTCAGGCGGATGAAAGAAACAATAAGTGACATTGACATTTTGGTTGTTTCGCAAAAACCGCAAAAAGTTATGGATTTTTTTGTAAATATGCCGGAGGTTGTTAGAGTTTATGGAAAAGGCCGCGTAAAATCAATAGTCCGATTGGAAAACGGAATGGATGCGGATTTGCGCATTGTGGAAGAAAAAAGTTTCGGCGCGGCATTGAATTATTTTACCGGAAGTAAAGAGCATAATATGGAATTGCGTAAAATAGCGCGAGAAAAAAATTGGAAATTGAATGAATATGGACTATTTAAGAAATCCGAAATCCGAAATTCCAAATCCGAAATAAATCAAAAATCCAAAATTTTAAATTTTAAATCACGAAATGAATGGATCCAAATTGCGGGGAAAACAGAGGAGAAAATTTATGAAAAATTAGGGTTGGATTATATAGAACCAGAATTACGCGAAAATACGGGCGAAATAGAAAAATTACAAAATAATTCTTTGCTAAAACTTATTGATTACGGCGACTTAAAAGGCGACTTGCAAATTCAGACAAATTGGAGCGACGGCGCCAATTCAATTGAAGAAATGGCAAGAGAAGCAATGAAATTGGGGTTGGAATATATCGTCATCACCGATCATACGAAATCCCTTGCGATAACTGGCGGTTCTGATGAAAAAAAACTCTTAAAACAGATGAACGCAATAGACAAAATAAATAAAAAATTTCAAGTTTCGGGTTCTAAGTTTCGAGTGTTAAAGGGCGCGGAAGTTAATATTATGAAAGACGGGAGTTTGGATATAAGCGATGATGTTTTGGCAAAACTTGATGTTGTCGGCGCGGCGGTTCATTCCAATTTCAATATGCCGAAAAAAGTGATGACTGAAAGGATAATTCGCGCGATGCGCAATCCTAATGTTGATATTATTTTTCATCCCACCGGTCGTATAATTAACAAGAGACCAGGCTACGAAATTGATATTGAAGCGATAATTAAGGCGGCGCTGGAAACCGGAACGATTTTAGAAATTGACGCCTTTCCGACCCGTTTGGATTTCAACGATTATTATATACGCAAATGCGTGGAAGCGGGCGTGAAAATGGCGATTGATTCGGACGCGCATCATATCAGTCATTTGCGTTATTTGGATTTAGGCATCGCCCAAGCTCGCCGCGGCTGGGCAAAAAAATCGGATATCATTAATACCTTGCCGATAAAGGAATTTTTAAAAGAACTAAAATAATAACGGAGCGATATCGTTTTGTTGTTAGTTTAAAAAAGGCGTTATTGTTGTCAACGATTATCGCTTTGGCGTATGCTTTTTCCGATGAATACCACTAGACATTTATTGATGGCAGATTCGGCAGTATAAAAGATGTGGGTATTGACAGTGTTGGGATAATTGCAGCAATGTTTTTTGCGCGTCGCGCGGTTGACTGATTATTATTGGAGTAGTAAGATGTAAAATCAATAAAATAGTTTTTTGAAATATTTTTATGGTTATGACGAAAGGGGGTGTGTATTATGATAGGACCGAAATCTAGGCCTTGGGCAGATATGTATGACAAATACATTGGCCATACATACAATAGTTTGCCCGTTGTGCCCGAAAGAGCAAATGGCGTTTATATATGGGATTACGATGGTAAGAAATACCTTGATTTTTGGGCGTCATATTCTGCCGTGAATTTAGGACACGCGCATCCGCGCATATTAAAAGCTCTCAATGATGCAGCGGCAAAAGGCATGATTACGAGAGCCGTGTATGTGAAAGAATTGGCTATTTTGGCAAAAAAACTTTCGGAGTTGGCGGGATTTGACGCTATGATAATTCCGAAAAATTCCGGCGTTGAAGCCGTTGAAACGGCGATAAAACACGCGCGACTTTGGGCGTATCAAATAAAGGGCCTCAAAAGAGGATCTGCGGAAATAATCGTAGCCGCTCAAAATTTTCATGGGCGGACAATTACAGTCATTAGTTTTTCAAGCGAACCATTGTATCGGGACGATTTTGGTCCTCATACTCCAGGGTTTAAAATTATTGAATATGGAAATTCAAAAAAAATAGAAGAAGTTATTAATCTAAATACGGCAGCCGTTTTATTGGAACCCGTACAGGGTGAAGGCGGTATCATATTTCCAGCTGAAGATGGATATTTAAATAAGGTTAGAGATATTTGCGACCAAAACAACATTCTAATGATTTTGGACGAGATACAGACGGGATTGGGCAGAACGGGAAAAATGTTTTGCCATGATTACAGTAAAATAAAACCCGATATAATTTTAATCGGTAAGGCGTTGAGCGGGGGAGTTTATCCGATTTCCGCGGAAATTGCCAGGCGCGATTTGATGGAACTTTGGAAGCCCGGTCATGACGGCAGCACATTTGCCGGCAATTCCATAGCTTGTTCCGTTGCGTTGGAAGCGTTGGATATTATTATTGACGAAAATCTTTGCGAAAGATCTGCGGAATTGGGAAAATATTTTTTAGTGGAACTTAAAAAAATAAAACATCCATTAATTAAGGATGTTCGCGGTCTCGGTTTGTTTCTTGGGATTGAATTTTATCCTAAAGCCGGCGGTGCGAGAAAATATTGCGAGAAACTGCTCAACGAAGCGGAAATTGACATGGGCATTATTTGCAAAGAGGCCCACGAGCATGTTTTGCGCCTTTCGCCTCCGTTGGTGATTGAGAAAGGGCATATTGATTTTTTTGTGCAAAAATTCCAAAAGGTTTTGGAAGATTAAGGCGATACCGCTAGTTAAAACTAGCGGTATTTTTTACAGTCCACGGGCAAGAACAATGGCGTAAATATTTTTTGGTTTTAACGGCAGAAGAGTCGTAGCGCATTCGTTTAGAGTGGAAAGGGTGGTTGTTATGTCGTCAACGATAATAATGCTTGATTTTTGGAAATTTGGCTTTATTTCAGCGCGTTTTTCTATCCGATATTTGGTATCCGATATAGTATTTAAGCGAAAAACACCTTGAATATTTTTTTGCCTAAGCGATGTTTGAGGCATATCTTTTTGCGCAAGGTTATTTTTTGAACGGATAAGCAAATTTTCATACGGAAGATTAAAATGAGACGATAATTTTTGAGCGATGAATTGCGCTTGGTTAAATCCGCGCCAACGCAGGCGGATAGGGTGCAATGGAACCGCGGTAATAATAGCATCAATATTAAAAAATAATTCATTATTTTGTTTCGCGAGCGATTCAATTAGAATATTAGCCAGCGGTTCAGCTAAATTTTTAACAAATTTATATTTATATTGATGGATTAATTGCTGGACAATTTTTTCTTTGTAATCCATTGCGACAAAGACACCGGAAAGCGGGGTTTTTGACTGACAATTTTTATGGGTTTTTCCCGATAGCGAAGGCTTTTCGCATACGGGACAAAGCTGTTCTTTGAGTAGGGGAATCGCGTTAAAACATTCGCGGCAAAGATATGAATCGTTTAATTCTTTTTTGCACAAGAGGCAAAAATACGGATATATGATTTTGAGAAAAGTGTTCCACATAAAAGTTTAGTTTAATTATCAACAGCTTAGATTGAAATTAAAACTTTGTCTAATTTAATGAATTGTATTATAATAAATATATTATTAAATTAACTACCATAAATTTATGAATAAAATAATAAATTTTTTAATTTATGCTTTGATTTTCGCTTTGCCGATTTTTTTTCTGCCATTTTCGTTTGAATTTTATGTTTTTAATAAATTATTTTTATTGTTTTTTATTGTCAGCTTGCTTTTTATTTTGACTCTTGGAAAGTTTATCAGAGACGACGAGTTGCGCATCGCGCGTACGCCGGTTGATTGGTTTTTACTTGCTTTTGTAGTATTTTCGTTTATCAGTTCGTTTTTGGCGCCGGCTCGGTTATCCGCGTTTTTGGGATTTTACGGCAGATTTTCGGGAAGTTTTGCGGAAATATTTTTACTTGCGCTGTTTTGGTGGCTCGTTGTGCAGAATTTTAGCGACGCGCGGGAAACAAAAATAAAAATCACCGCATTAGTCATTCCATTAGTTTTAATATCCAATTTATTTTTGGCGTTGTTTTCGGTTTTCGCATTATTTAATTTGGGAAGTTTTTTTCCGTCCAACGCCGTTGTAAAGTTTTTTCAGTCTTTATTTGTGTCTCCCGCGGGATTTGCTTTGCAGGGGATGGCGATATATTCAGCCGGAATGTTGGTATTTTTAATAAGCGTTATTTTGTTGTCAAAAGTTTCGTCCGATAATCTTTTTACGAAAAAGGGTTGGGTGGTATTTTGCTGGTTTTTGCTTTTTGTCAATTTTGCATATTTGGTTTTGATTGATTTTTGGGCGGCTTGGGTTATCGTCATTATCGGAACAGGAATTTTTTTGGGTTTTGTTATTGTTGAAAGATTTTTTCGCGAACGGGGCAATTGGCTTACATTGCCCTTGCTTATAGTATTTTTATCTTTGGCTTTTTTGGGGTTGGATATTCATAAGTTTTTATCTATTCGTATTTCCCAAGAGGTGTTGTTGGCATTTCCAACATCGTTGAAAACGATCGTAAGCGCTTTTTTTGCCAATCCTATTTTTGGTTCCGGTCCGGGAAGTTTTTGGTATGATTTCAGTTCCTATAAAGGTGAAGAGTTTTTAGCGTCTTCGTTTTGGAATCTTCGTTTCGTGAAATCACATTCCGCATTTTTGGAAAATATTTCTTCGCTTGGCGTTTTGGGATTTTTGGCAATGGTGGCGTTTTTCGGAGTGTTTTTTTTGGTTTCTTATTATCTTTTAAAGAAACAGCGTTCCGACTTATTGCCAAATGTTTCCACCAGTGTTGTTTCTGGAGCGCGTTATAATCATTATTTTTTATTATTTTTTATAGGAGCGAGTGTTTGGTTTTTAGCGAGAATTTTATATGAAGATTCCATTACATTGAATTTTTATTTATGGCTTTTTATGGCTTTGGTTGTTATTGAATGGGGGCAAGTCAAGCCTGGTATTATAAAAATTTACAGATTTGATTTTAAAAAATTTCGAGAATTTTCAGTTGTCTTTTTAAGCGTCTTTATAGTATTGATTTTGGTGATTTTGGCTTTTTGGTGGCAGTCGTCTAAAATTTATATCGCAGAGATATATTACAATAAGGCTTTGAATGATAATATTACAATGGAAGCCCGCATTGATTATTTGACTAAGGCCGTGAAAAAATTTGGTTTTTATGATATTTATTTTATGGGTTTAAGTCGTTTATATTTAAGTCGAGTGATGGAAGAAGCGAATAATAGTAAAAGCGCCGATGGCGGACAAAAATTGCAAAATGATGTGGCGCTGGCGGTTAATGCGGCTAAGCGAGCAACTGAAATTAATCCGGCTTCCGTGATAGTATGGGAAAATATCGGTTTAATTTATCGCGATTTGGGAAGCATAACGGGAGATGCTTATGTTTGGGCGGAAGATTATTTTAAGAAAGCTATTTTATTAGAGCCGGTTAATCCTTTTCTTTATGTTAACTTGGGACGCATTCAAATGATTTTGGCGTCAGCCGGCGATAAGATCAATGATGAAAAGATGGATGAGGCATTCGTGAATTTAAAAAAAGCGCGATCGTTGAAAGAGGAATATTTAGGCGTTTATCTTAATGAAGCGCTGGCATTGGAAAATCAGGGGAAAACGGAAGAAGCTATCGCATCATTGGAAGATTATTTTCGGGATTTTCTCGCATTGGGGCGCGGTGTCTGGCAAAACCAGTCGGAATTAGCTGAATTCTTTTTTCAACTCGGAAGGTTTTATTATAATCAGGATAATTTAGATAAAGCGGTTATTAATTTTGTTCAAGCGCTGAATTTGTCGCCGTTTCATGCCAACGCGCGTTATTCTTTAGCTTTAATTTTGGAAAAACAGAACAAGATAGATGAGGCGATACAGCAATTGGAAATAGTGCTGAAGTTAAATCCGGACAACGAGGCACTGAAGAATAAAATAGAAGAACTTAAAAAATAATTATAAATTATGAATCATAAATTATAATTATTTTATTGAAAAAAGTCCGTTTATTATAAGCGGGCTTTTTTACTTGAAAAAATTATTTTTTTGTGGTATACTGTTATGAAATTAAAAATTGTTTTTTGATAATAAGGATATACTGAAATATAAAGGAGAATGTTTATATGAAAAAAGGAAAAATTGAAATAAATTTTGAATTGTGCAAGATGTGTGAATATTGCATAGTTCAATGTCCAATGAAGTTAATTAAAAAAGGCGATGGACAAAATCAAGGCGGATTTTTTCCCGCCGAATATTGCGATCCGAGCGGTGTATGTAACGCTTGCAAGCTCTGCGGTATTGTTTGCCCGGAATCGGCGATTGAAATTTTTAAAATAATTAGTGATGATTGCGATGGTAATTGTGGCGATGATTGCAAGTGCGGGAAAGGAGGCGATGATGAGTGAGAAAAAATTTATGAAGGGTAATGAGGCGATTGCCGAGGCGGCAATTCGCGCCGGATTGAATTTTTATGCCGGTTATCCAATCACTCCGGCAACGGAAATTTTGGAATATTTTGCCGTTCATCTTCCGGCAAAAGGCGGAGTTTTTATCCAGGCCGCTTCGGAAATAGAGGCTATTAATATGGTTTATGGAGCGGCGGCCGGAGGAGCGCGGGCAATGACTTCTTCTTCTAGCCCGGGAATGAGTTTGAAAATGGAGTGTATTTCATATATCGCGCTGGCGGAATTACCATGCGTGATAGTGGATATTATGCGTGGCGGACCGGGACTGGGCGATATTCAGCCGGCGCAATCTGATTATTTTCAAATAGTAAAAGGCGGCGGTCATGGAGATTATAGGTTGATTGTGTTTGCGCCAAGCACGGTGCAAGAGGCGTATGATTTAACCTTTGAATCATACTCATTGGCGGATCGTTGGAGGATTCCGGTAGTAATTCTCGGAGATGGCGCGCTTGGTCAAGTTAAGGAAGGTATTGAACTTCGAGAAAAGTCGTCGGTTTTAATTGAAAAGCCATGGGCATTAAGCGGCGCTAAAGGACGGAAATCGAATAGGATCGTGCCTTTTAATCTTGAACCCCTTGAGTTGGAAAAGATGAATTTGGCTTTGCAAGAAAAATATCGCGCCATTGAAAAAAGTGAAGTTTGTTTTGAAGAAGTTAATATTAATTTTGAAACGGAACTTATTATAGTCGCATATGGAACTTGCGGTCGTATCGCTAAGTCCGTTATAAAAATGGCTGCCGAAAATGGATTGCATATAGGTTTAATAAGACCGATTACATTATGGCCGTTTCCTTGCGACGAAATAAGATATTGGGCGTGTAATTTTCCAAATAAGAAATTTTTAGTTGTGGAAATGAGCGCCGGTCAAATGATTGAAGATGTGCGTTTGGCCGTTGGCGACGATAAGAAGATTTCTTTTTATGGAAAAATGGGCGGAGTCGTGCCTACTCCTGAAGAAATTTTAGAAGAAATTGAAAGGAGGGTATTATGTTAAAAGAAGAAAAGATACTCTCAAGACCGGAGATTTTAACGGGAAAATTTAGTTTTTGTGCCGGATGTCATCACGGCACAATAAATAAACTTATTGCAGAAGTAATTGAATCGTTGAATTTGCGTGAAGAAATTATCGCCGTTATCGGTGTTGGTTGTTGCGCTACAATGTATGGATTTTGGGGCGTGGATATTATTAATGCGCCTCATGGTCGCGCTCAGGCGGTAGCTACCGGTTTAAAGAGGGTCCATCCTGATAAAATTATTTTTACATATCAAGGCGATGGCGATTTGGCGGGAATTGGTATGCACGAAGCCATTCATACGTCAAATAGAGGCGAGAATATAACAACCTTTTTTGTTAATAATGGAATTTACGGGATGACTGGCGGGCAAAGGGCGCCGACAACATTACCGGGAGCTAAAACAAGCACTACATTGTCGGGATCGGAAGGCGCGCCAATAAAAATGTGCGAGTTGTTGGAAACATTGTCTGCCCCGGCTTATATTCATCGTGTTGCTTTATTTTCGCCGGCAGAAATAATTAGAGCGCGTAAGGCGATAGAGAAAGCGTTGTACGCGCAAATGAATAATAAGGGATTTTCTTTTATAGAATTTCTTTCGAATTGTCCAACTAATTGGAAAATGACACCATTGGAGTCATTAGAATATGTAAAAAAAATGACAGAATATTTCCCGTTAAAAGTTTTTCGTGAACCGCAATAAAGATCGCTGAAGGGAGGTTTTATGCTAAAAAGTGTTATTATAGCCGGAGCCGGCGGTCAAGGAAATCTTTTTATGGGTGAAGCGTTATGTTTGGCCGCGTTGATTGAAAATAAAAATGTAACTTTTTTCCCAAGTTATGGACCGCAAATGCGAGGCGGAAAGTCCACCTGCACGGTAGTAATTTCTGACGAAGAAATTGGGTCGCCTATTGTCAATGCGCCGGACGCGTTGATAGTAATGAACGAACCATCATTGGATTTTATTAAAAATGTTCGGTCGGACGGTTTAGTGATTATCAATAGTTTTTTGGCTAAGTATTGCGGCGAAAGAAAAGATGTGCATATTATAAATGTAGATACCGTTCCGATTTTAGAAAAATTTAAGACCGTAAAAGCCTTGAATATGATTTTACTGGGAGTGTATTTAAAAAAGAGTGGAATTGTAAGATTAGATTCTGCGATAGCCGCTCTTGAAGAAAAATTAAAAGAAGAAGGAAAGGAAAGGTTTTTGGAAATCAATCGGCAAATATTAATTGCCGGTTATGAGCTTTTTTAAAAAAAATTAGAATTAAAGGACTGTCTTGCGACAGTCCTTTTTATTTATTTTAAATCGGTTTAAGATCCTCGGACGGGAATTCACGCTCGCAATAAGCGCATTCCACAATGCCGAGATCGGGAAAAGTATTATAAAAACATGTCATTGCTTCCGGTTCATGGCGCGTTACGCAATTTGGATTCGGGCAAGCCAGCAGTTTTTGTATTATTGTTGGCGGATTTAACTTGAACTTCCGGTACATTTTATCTTTTATTATATGGAGCGTAATTTTTTCTCCATATATTAGTGAAATTGCGGCGAGTAAGTCATTGTTTTCTATGGCCACGCAATTATTTTCCATAATTACCACATCCTTTTGTCCATACTTGCTTGACGACACTCCTTTGATTGTGTGAATAGGCAATATATTATCGCCGAGAGTTTTTTCAAGCAGGGATTGGACAATAATTCCTTGCCCAAGCGGCAGATGATCTATAATGATTCCGGTTCCGATCTCCGGATCAATGGGCCTAAAAAATTCCATTTTTTTATTTTTTTGTTTTTCAAGGCATTCTTTGGCCGATTCTTCGCGGATTTTTTCAAATGTTACGGTTGATAGATTTTGGCAGTTGTTTTTAAAATAGCGTTGTTGGTAACTTTGCCATAATAGCTGCATTCTTACGGGAATGCCATTCGCGGCTTGTTCATGGACTACCACTCTTGGACCTTTATTATAATCATATAAATGCGGATCTATTTCTCCGGTGTTCATGGGATTCGGAAGGGGATGCATAATAATCGCTTCTTTTTTGAATAAATTTATGTTTTCCGGAGTTATACGGAATTTTCCTTTTATCGCTTCTCGTTTTACCGGATCGGCGTATCGTTCTTCTTGTACTCGTAAAGCAATAATAATATCGCAATCAGACAGTGTTTTAATGTCTTCGCTTTCAATAATTTCCGTAAAACCGTCTTTGTATTTTGTTTGTATTTTTGTCTCAGGTACGGATATCAGCCGTATTTTTTTTACACCCAAAAGACGAAAAAGAAGAAGATCGGAATGCGCAACCCTGCTGTAGGCGAGATCGCCCATAAATCCGATCGTTAGATCGGGAATATTTTTTCGCTCGAAATGTTTGGAAATTGTAAATAAATCCAAAAGTGCTTGAGTCGGATGTTGATTCATTCCGTCGCCGGCGTTTATTATCGCCGTATCGCAATTCATTTTATCCAATATTTCCGCGGTGAATCTCGGCGCTCCCTCTATGTTTGTTCTTATCGCTAAAATATCAGCGCCTTGATTTTTTGACGCGAACATCCGCGCCGTATCCGCCAAACTTTCTTTTTTTGTTAATGATGTCGCTTCGGCGCCGGAAATTTCATAGCAGTCAAAATTAAGCCGTCTGGCCGCTTCACTGAAAGATCCCCTGGTCCTGGTGGATGATTCCGCAAAGAATAAAGTAATTTTTGGCTTTAGAGGATTCTTTGGGTATGTCATTTCCCACATTTTTTTCATTAAAAACGGATTGATTATGATTTTTTGCATATATTCAGCGCCACGCAATAGTTCATCAATTTCCGCGATAGACAAATCTTTAATGGAAATTATATTTTTCATTTTTCTTCTCCGTTTTTATTGTAAATCCATGTGCCGTTTTTATTTTGGAGAGCGTCGGACAAGCAATTATAGTCTGTGATAAGGGCCTTGCGTTTTATATTTTTTTCAACAAAACATATAGCTGCTTCTATTTTCGGTTTCATACTGCCTTCGGCGAAATGACCTTCGTTAAGATATTTTTTTGCGTTAGTCGCGTTCATATAATCCAGCCGTTTTTCATTGTTTTTTTTATAATTTAAAGCAACTTGAGGTTCATTTGTTAGGACAATAAGCACATCGGCATCAAGAAAATCGGCAAGAAGCGCGCTGGCTTTATCTTTATCTATAACGGCGTCTATACCGAAGAAATTTTCACCGTCGTTTATAATTGGTACGCCGCCTCCGCCGCAGGTAATCGGGATATTGCCTGATTCAAATATTTTTTTGACAGCGTCGGCGTCTAAAATTTTCAGGGGTTCGGGCGAAGGAACTGCGCGGCGCCATGTTTTATCCGTAATTTTTTTGAAAATATGATTATTATTTTGGCATAACAGTTCACGAATTTCCAGTTTACTGTAAAATGGTCCTATCGGTTTTGTCGGGTTGTTAAATGCCGGATCATTGGGATTTACTTCAATAAAGGTAATGGTTCCTAAAATATCCCGTCGGATGTCATTTTTTCGTAATAAATTATAAAGCGCCGTTTGGATTATGCAACTCAAAAGTCCCTGGCTTTGCGCTACGCAGGCATATATTGGCTGTTCCGGCGTTAATCGTTTGGCCGCGGAATTTTGGATCAAAATATTTCCAACTTGCGGGCCGTTGCCATAAGTGATGGCTATTTTATTTTCGGTATTAGATAGAAGCTCAATAAAACTATGCAATGTTACATAGGCGCTTTCAAGTTGTTTTTGATAAGAATTTCCCGTGATGGCGTTTCCGCCCAGAGCGATAACATATTTTTTCATACGATTCTCCTTTTTTGCTTGTTTTTAATATAATTTCAAAAAACAATATTTCATCTCAGTTTACACAAAAAAACCGTCTTGGCAAGACAGTCTGGACAATTTTTTAATACAATATATAATAAAAAATTATTGTATCTGTAATTTGACAATTAAATTTTGGGAATTTTTCAAAGGAGATTGGCGTGAATATTTTTATGAGCATTTTAAGGAGGATAATCTTGAGAAAGCATGAATGTAAATTACCGAAAAATTATGGTATCAAATCTTTTGAGGGTATAAAAAGATACAAGATATATGATATAAATATACAGTCCTATTTGCGGAATTTTCTAAACTTTGGCAAGAAAATAAAAGTTAGCGATTATAAGATATGTTTAGTTTATAGTATAAGCAATGGATATGGATATTTTAACGGAGTTTATCATGATGCCGAATATGGTTTTGTTCTGACAAAATCTGGATTAAAAGAAAAAATATGTATAGGAAAAACGGCTTTGGCGTGCATAGGATTTGATTGTTATTCCGATGATTTTATCACTATAAAGCAAATTCAGGGCGTATTCGGCAAACAGAATGAGCTGAATTGTTTTCATTGGACTAAAATGCTTTTGAAAATTTGCGTTGATTGGGCGAGAGACAATGGATTTAAAACTGTGTATGTTATAAGGGCAAAGGATAGTGGGTGGTATCGCGTCGATAGGGAAAAAAGTATGTTTATGCGGTATGATGTTACCGCGCGCAGGTCGGGATTTCAATTTGATGAAGCAGATAAAAAATATTTCCTTTCATTATAAATAATAATTTGATAAGTGCTAAAAACTGGCGTTAACGCCAGTTTTTTTCGTTGTTTGTATGTGTGAATTCGCGAATTTTATTTACTTTGAATTACGAAATTCGTGAAATTGGTAAAAATTCCGCCGCGCCCCGTCCCTGACATTCATGTTACGGACGGGGCGCGGCGGAAAGTAGTGTATTTCGTAATTCAAAGTATTTAGTATTTTATCGGTTTTAGCCGCGCCTGAAAATGCCGCAGTATCGGTGGTTCGTAAACTAATTTCAGTCAATGGTGCGTCAATATAAAAACCGGTGCGGATAACTACACTGGACATTTTGGCTACCATTTTGTATAGTACTACTATACAATTTAATTAAGACTTTTTGCAAAATAAGAAAAATTATTTCGTAGAAGGTCTTTAGTATGTAAATATATGTATTATCCAAGAAAATTAGAAGCGCAATTAAAAAAGAATCTCCATAGCAAGCAAGCGATTATTGTAACTGGCATGCGGAGGGTTGGGAAAACTACGATTCTGCGAGAATTGTACGAAACCATTTCCAATAATAAGATTTGGTTTGATTTTGAAAATCCATTGGATGTTAAATATTTTGAGGACATTGACTATAATGATATTTATCAAAATATTATTCAAAAAGGGAATCTTAACGCGCTAAAACGAGTGTATGTTTTTATTGATGAGGTTCAAAATTATCCGGAAATAAGTAAAATTGTTAAGTACCTTATAGATCATTACGGGGTAAAGTTTGTTTTAACCGGTTCCGCGAGTTACTATCTTAAAAATTTATTTCCAGAAAGTTTAGCTGGGCGGAAAATTATTTTCGAAATGTATCCATTGGATTTTGAGGAGTTCTTGATTTTTAAAAAAGAAAATAGAGAACGGTATCAAAAAATAAAAAATAAAAAAAATATAACGGAGTTGGATTATGAATTATACGATAAGTATTATCAGGAATTTGTGGAATGGGGCGGGTTTCCCGAGGTGGTGCTTGCAAGCGACAAAGATGCTAAGCGGCAATGGCTTGAAGATATTTTCGGATCGTATTATCAACAAGAAATCGTTAATCTTGCTGACTACAGAAAGGGCCACAAGGTGCGCGATTTGATTATACTTCTTGCGGTTCGGACTGGTTCTCGGCTTGATTTGGTTAAATTATCGCAGGAACTGCAGATTCAACGAGCTACCGTCTATTCGTACTTAGCGTTTTTGCAGGATACATATTTTATACATTTAGTATCCAAACTTTCGCGAAGCGTAGATCGGGAAGTTTCGGGCACGCAGAAAGTGTATTTTTGCGACAATGGAATCTTGCGAGTTATGGCGCGCGTAAGCGACGGTCAACTAATAGAGAATGCCGTGTACAATCAACTAAAAACCAAGGGGCATGTGAGTTATTTCAGAAAGAAGTCCGGAGCGGAAATTGATTTTATTCTTGATAAGAAAATGGCGTACGAAGTGAAACGAACTGCTTCCCCCGTTGATGTGCGCAGTCTTGAAAGAATGCGGCGTCTTGCGAAATTGAAACAAGGCTTTGTTGTAAGCCAACAATATGTGAAAGTTGGGAAAGGCGGTGTAGTGTTTGGGCAGTTTCTTTGATGATTCGGAAGTTTATTCTACGATTCTATTGCAATTTTTTAGGGGGGGTAAAATATAATCAAAGGTCGGTTTTTATAATCAATTAATGATAAATTATAAAAATAGGCGTAGAGAATTATTTGATAATGAATATAAATTAGAATTTAAGGATGAAAAAATAAATAGTATTAATTTGGAGTAATAATTATGAATAAAAAAGTTAAAGGGGGTTTGATCGCATTATTGATTTATATTGCGATTACGGTTGTTGGGATGGTTTTTGGGACATTGGTCGTAAATGTGGTAGGTGATTCTCCGGGTATAGAAATTCCAGTATTGATTGCGCAGATAACGGCGGGAAATTTTCTGTTTTTACTTACTCTTGTATTCAAGGGAATACCGACTTTTAGTATTTTGACAGCGGGTCATATTTTTGCTTTTTTATCCGGTGGTTTAATTTGGTTTGGCGCGGGTTATTTATTTGGTTGGTTGACAATAAAAAAAACGAAAAAAGAAAAATTTAATTTTATCGGAGGAGCGCTAATGAGGGTTTCTCTTGCTATAATATTGATTTTGACTTTATTGTTTTTTACATTAGATGCGTCAAGGCTCGGTATGTCTTTTACTGCTTTTATTCTTATTATGCTGTTATGGGTATGGAGTGGTCCGTTAATATTGGGATTTATTTTTTGGTTGATTTCCAAGTTTATTTCGGAAGAATCCACTTTGATTGATAAATAATATTTTTTAGCAGGTTAAATAAAAATAGACAGCGATATAATGCTGTCTATTTTTTACCTGTAATTTATTTTTTATCGATTCCAGCCGCGCCTGAAAATGCCGCAATATCGGCGGTTCGTAGTGGGGTTTCGGTAAAAACAGGTATGGTTTTAGGGACGGTGTCGTAAAATTTGCCGGTTTTTATATTTTTTGCTATGATTAATTTGCGGACAGTGTATAAATGTTTGGAATAAAAACTAATCAATATTATGAAGTTGCAGCATTACCCAGTAAATAAATTAAAAAAAGATATTCTAAATATAGTTTCCAAATATCTGGATTTAAAAGAATGTAAAATATTTTTTTTTGGTTCGCGGGTGAAAGGACAAAATTTCGATGGTTCTGATATTGACATCGGTATTGAAGGCGATCAGGCAATTTCTCCTGAAATAAGCATTATAATAAAAGAAGAATTGGAAAAAATTCCTACTCTTTATAAAATTGATTTTATTGATTTCAAGCAGGTTTCTGATAGGTTTAAAAAAGAGGCATTAAAATTCTCAGAGCCAATAAATTAAACATTTATGAATATAATCTTGGAAGATTATCAAAAATTAATAAATAAGTTGGAAGAGATTTTGGTTATGGAGAAAACGGAAGTCAACAGGGATTCCGCCATTAAAAGGTTTGAGTTGTGCTTTGATTTGGCCTGGAAATCCACTAAGGAATATGCAAAAAAAGAGGGTGTGGAATGTTATTCTCCGCGGGCTTGTTTTAAAACCGCTTTTCAACTTAAAATTATTGAATACGACGAATTATGGCTTCGAATGATTGAAGACAGGAATAAAAGCGTTCATCTTTATAAAGAAGAATTTGCGAAAGAAATTTACGCGCATTTACCCGATTATTTGAAATTGTTTAAAGGGTTGTTTGAAAAATTGAATGGTAAAAATTAAAAATTTTTAATAAGGGATAACGATTATGAATAAAAAACATTTTTTTATTGTAGTTGCTACTGTTTCATTGTTGGTACAGATTATATCTCCGATGTGGTGGAAAATCGTTGTCGTATCTTTTTGGACATTTTTTATTGAAGGAATTTTAGAAGGGGGATTTTTTAAAGAAGTTGTTATTGGTGCAGATCAAGCAGGTAATTCGATACTTTATGGATCTTTTTTAATTTATAGCATAATAGCGTTAATTGTTTCAATCTGGTCATTTTTCTCAGCAAAAGGAATGGATTCAGGGCAAGTATATACCAAAAAGAAAAATGTCGTTTTCTTAATGATAAATATCTTAACAATAACTTTTACGGCGTTGAATGGAGCGTTTTTCCCGAGGATGGGAACAATATAATAGGAAAAAATAATTTTAAATATAAAATAGGCAATGATCTAACATTGCCTATTTTATATTTTTTGTAATTCAGGAAGTTAGATTTTCCAATGTCTATTTTATCGATTCCAGCCGCGCCTGAAAATGCCGCAGTATCGGCGGTTCGTAGACGAGTTTCAATCCCTTGATTTTGTCGCGTCGTTGCCAGACTTTTTTAATTATGGAAATAACATAATCAATATGTTCTTGAAAATAAACGCGGCGCGGGATTGTGAGCCGGACAAGTTCCAGCGTGGGATAAATATTTTTTTTCGTTTCCGGATCGCGGCCCGCCAGCAAGGTTCCGATTTCCACAGCACGAATGCCGCCTTCAAGATAAATTTCGCAACAAAGGGAATGTCCCGGAAATTGTTCCTGCGGAATATGCGGCAGAAATTTTTTAGCGTCAATGTAAACGGCATGACCGCCAAAAGGTTCAATAACCGGAACGCCGCGCTGTTTTAATTTTTCGCCGAGATAAGCGACTTGGCCGACGCGATATTCCAGATAATCTTCTTCTGTTCCTTCGTAAAGTCCTTGCGCCAGCGCTTCAATATCGTGTCCTGACATTCCGCCGTAACTGGTAAAGCCCTCAAATAATATGCTTACGGGGACAAGTTTTTGGTAAAGCGCTTTTGAGCGGATCGCGATAAATCCGCCCATATTGACGATGGCGTCTTTTTTGGCGCTCATCAGGACACCGTCAACGCAAGCCATCATTTCTTTGATGATTTCTTTTATTGTTTTTTTAGCGCAGTTTTTTTCCCGCGTTTTTATGAAATAGGCGTTTTCCGCATAGCGCGCCGCGTCAAAAAACAGGAGCAATTTATTTTTTTTAGCTAACGCGGAAACTGCTTTGATATTGGCCAAACTGACGGGTTGTCCGCCGACGCTGTTGCATGTTATAGTGATAAGGACATAACTGATATTTTTTTTATTTTCCGCTATGATTTTTTCAAGTTTTTTAATATCCAGATTTCCCTTAAACGGATGCGGCTCTGAAGGTTTTTCCGCTTCCGGTATCGTCACATCCACCGCGCGACCTCTTGCCCATTCTATATGGGCTTTGGTTGTATCAAAATGTTTGTTGCCGGGAATTATTTGGCCTTTGCGGACAAGAATTGTGTCAAGAATATGTTCCGCCGCACGGCCTTGGTGTGTAGGAATAATATAATTAAAACCCATAATTGATTTAACCGCACATTGCATTTTTTCAAAACTTTCCGCGCCGGCATAAGATTCGTCGCCGCGCATCATACCGGCCCATTGCTCTTGCGACATTGCGCCGGTTCCGGAATCGGTCAAGAGATCAATATAAACATCGCGCGCTTTTAATAAAAAAGGATTAAAACCGGCTTCGCGCATTTTTTTTTCGCGTTCGGCGCGCGGAATTATTTTTATTGATTCAATGGATTTTATTTTGTAAGGAGGAAGTAACATAAAAATTTTTCTCTCTTCGGGAGATGTCCCGCAGGGACATAATTTATTTTTATCATTTTATTTTAACTCATCTTTTATTGATTGACAATGGAAAATACGGCATATCATCACATAAAAATATCTCAATTTGAAGGTCCGTTAGATCTTCTTCTTCAGCTCATTGAAGCTAAGAATATGGAAATTACCGTTGTTTCCTTATCGGAAGTGACGGATCAGTATATTTCTTGCCTTAAGGATATAAAAGAAGTTTGTTCAGAGGACTTGGCAAATTTTTTATCTATAATTTCCAGTTTGATTTTAATAAAATCAAAGGCGTTATTGCCGATTATTGAAATTGATAAAGATATTTTAGAAGATGCTGATGATTTGGCAAGACGGCTTGAAGAATACCGTATCGTCAAAATGCTTGGCAAAAAAATTCAAGAATTGGATAAGCGCGGAGTGATTAGTTTTTCGCGCCTCGCGGATAAAAAATTGCGGTCAATTTTTTATCCGCCACGCAATGCGACGGCGAATGTTTTGTATAAATATTTTGACAAAATATTTAAGGAAATTTTTGTCGCGCCATTGGTTTTGCCTCAAAAAGAATTGCGTGAACTTATAAAATTGGAAGATATAATCAAAGACCTTGCGGAAAAAACCCAAAATGGCAGTATTAAAAATTTCAGCGATTTTTTGAATAAAGATTTATCGCGTTTGGAAATCATTGTCACTTTTTTGGCGCTACTTCATCTTTTAAAACGGAAAATAATAAAAGCGGAACAATGCGGCATTTTCGGCGAAATCGCGATAAGTAAATTTTAATTACAATTTTTAAATGAACAAAATTATTGGCAATAAAAATATTATAGAGGCATTGCTTTTCTTTTCCGGCGAGCCGGTTGATTTTGATAAAATCAAAAAAAGGTTTAAGATAAACGATAATGAATTAGTGGAAATTATCAGCGAATTGAAACGGGATTACGAAGGTCGTGGCGTCAATATTTTGGAATTTGAAGATACGGTGGAAATGGTGACTTCTCCGGATACGGCGGAATTTTTGTCCGACTTCGTAAAATCCGAGCTTCAGGAAGATTTGTCGCAGGCGGCTTTGGAAACATTGGCGATTATTGCTTACAGAGAGCCGGTCAGCAGGGCGCAGATTGACGACATTCGAGGAGTAAATTCCACTTTTATATTAAGAAATCTCTTGATCCGCGGTCTTATAAAAAGAGATAATAATCCAAATGATTTCCGATCGTTTAGTTATTCCATAACATTGGATTTTATTAAAAAACTGGGACTAAAAGAAATAAAAGAATTGCCGGAATATGAAAAATATGTTCGTCATGTAACACATAACAAGTAAAAATTTTCAATTGCTTACTATTTCCCGCCAAAACATTTTAATGCTTGTTGTCGCCGTAATCGGCGCCGCTTTGCTTTCGCTTGTTTTGACGAGCGTTTTTGAGTTTCCTAAAAAAGACGCCGAGTCTCATGAATTATTCAGCGCTTCAATCGCGCCGGCTCGTCTTCCTATAACGGAAAATGTTTTTTTCGCCTCGGCTAAAGATAATCCGGATTATATGCCCATTCGTAATTGGGCTGTTGAAGAGCCGGTTTTGGACGCGACCGCGGCCATAGTCATAATTCCCGCCAAGAATAAAATTTTATTCAAGGAAAATATTGATGAACGGTTGCCCATTGCCAGTTTGACTAAACTTATGACAGCGGTTGTTCTTTTGGATAATATCAATAATATAAAGGAAGAAGCTCCGGTTAAGTTTGAGCATATAATGACCGAGGGTGAGAGCGGCGGTTTAATTGTCGGCGAACGATTATCTTTCGCTAATTTATTGAAAATTATGTTAATTACTTCAAGTAACGACGCGGCGGAAGTAATAGCCGAAGCGGTTGGTTCGCGCATTGGCGGAGATAATAGTATTTTAAAGTCATCGCGCGATTTTTTTATAGAAAAAATGAACGCAAAAGCCGATGAGTGGGGGCTCAACGATACGCATTTTTCCACGCCTACGGGATTGGAAGATGAAAATAATTTTTCCACAGTTAAAGATCTATCAAATTTAGTGATGAAAATATCCGCTGTTTATCCTGAAATTTGGCGTATTTCCGTTATGACCGCCGCGGATGTTAAGGACTCTACCGGTTTAATTAACCATCATTTAATCAATACCAATAAACTTATTCCATTTTTTGACGATATTGTTGGAAGTAAGACCGGTTATACCGAAGGCGCCAAAGGCAATATAATTGTTATTCAGCAAGACCCTGTTAAAAAAGACAGCATAATTTATATTATTATCGGATCAAATGAAAAATTTTCCGCGGTTAAATCTTTGATTGATTGGGCGCATAAAGCGTATCTATGGTAAAATAAATCTATATGCAGGCATTTGAAATAACTAGAATTTTAATTTTAGCGACAGTCGGTTTTTGCGTGGCGATGGCTTTCACTCCTTTGCTTTCCCATTTTTTGTATAAATATAATTTAGGGAAACAAATAAGGAGCAATAAGCCGATTTTTCACAGTTTTCATTTAAAAAAAGAGGGAACTCCGACTATGGGCGGTATTTTGATTTGGGGCACTGTTCTATTTTTGGCTTTTATTTTTTGGCTGTTTTCTATGTTTAATATAACGGTTTTTAAAGATTTGAATTTTCTTAATAGGGGAGAAACATTTCTTCCGATCGGAATTATGATTTTTGCCGCTTTTGTGGGTTTGGGAGACGATCTTTTGGGGATTTTTAAAAAAGGTCCAAATGGCGGAGGAATGGGCGTAATAAGGAAATTGATTTTGTATGTTGTTATTGCGGCAGTGGGATCCTGGTGGTTTTATTTTAAATTAGATTGGGATTTAATCTCCGTGCCATTTTTAGGGAGTTTCAATATAGGATTATGGTATATCCCCGCTTTTATTTTTATTATCGTCGCTACCGCTTTTTCCGCCAATGAAACAGATGGCTTGGACGGTCTTTTGGGAGGTGTTTCACTTGCGGCTTTTTTATCTTTGGGCGTTATAGCGTTTAGCCAGGGTAGATATGATTTGGCGGCTTTTTGCGGTATCGTGATAGGAGCGACATTGGCGTTTTTGTGGTTTAACATATATCCCGCCCGTTTTTTTATGGGTGATACCGGTTCAATGTCTTTGGGAGTTACTTTGGGAGTTATCGCTATGCTTACCAATACGGCTTTGCTTTTGCCGTTTATAGCGTCCGTTTTATTTATTGAGACATTGTCGGTTATTATTCAATTTTTTTACAAAAAAATAAGAGGCAGAAAATTATTTTATTCCACGCCCTTACATCATCATTTTGAAGCTATGGGTTGGCCGGAGACAAAAATCACAATGCGTTTTTGGATTATTGCCGGCGTTATGGCTTTTATCGGCGTTGTGATCGGGCTTTTGGGGTAATTTTATGTTTATTTTAGACAACATTTTTACAATTTTTATGTATTTATTTCCGGTTTTATTTGTATTTCTGGGCGTTATTATATTTATGCAGATAATGCAGCGGCGCGGACGGCTTATAAAGTCGCTTAATATGTCTTTGCTTTTAGTAACAATGCCAAAAGATAATCAAAAAGAAGAAAAAACCGAGAACATTAAAGATATTATCGGTCAGATTGAACAGTTGTATTCAATTTTGGGGAGTATCGGGGCGAAAGATTCTTCGAATGGTTTTTTTTCAGGACCATCTTATTTGGGTTTGGAAATCGCTTCAATCGGCAAAGAAATAAATTTTTATATTGCTATGCCGAAACATTGGCAAGAATCCGTAATTAAGCACATTCAGGGAATTTATTCAAATAGCGAGGTGCAAAAAATTGAAGATTACAATATTTTTAATCCGCAGGGTTTTGAAGCGGCTACGCGATTGTCTTTAAAAAAGGAATATTTTTTACCAATTAAAACATACAAACGATTGGAGGCCGATTCCATAGGCGAGATTTCCAATGTTTTTTCCAAAATACGGGACGGAGAAGGCGGAGCGGTGCAAATTATATTTAAAAGGGAAGATTCCAAGTGGCGTCATTTGGCGCAAGGCATTGCTCGGGAAATGCAGAAAGGAAAGAGTTATTATGAAGCGAGAAGCGTGGCTGGCAAAGGCGCGTTCAGGAAAATAGCCGGAGAAATGTCGGATTCAATCAAAAGTGGCAAAGATGCGCAAAAAGGAAAATCGTCGGAAGAATTAAAACCCATTACTCCCATGCAGCAGGAAATTATTAAAATGCTTGAAGAAAAATCAAGCAAAATGGGATTTGGCGTTAATATTCGTTTGGTTGTTTCGGCCTTGACGCAGGAACGAGCCGATGAGTTGTTAAGCCAATTGAAAGACGCTTTTTCTCAATTTGACGAGCCGAATCTGAACGGATTTAACTTTTCTAAAGGCAATAAAAAAAGCATAATTTATGATTTCAGTTTTAGAAATTATGATTCAAAGCATAGGATGATTTTAAATACGGAGGAGTTGGCGAGTGTTTTCCATTTTCCGATTTCTGGCGCAGGAACGCCTAAAATAAAATGGTCCAAAGCCAGGTCCGCTCCCGCTCCGGTTGATTTGCCTCAAGAAGGAATTGTTATCGGTAAAAATATTTTTCGGGGAGAAGAGACGGAAGTCCGAATTGCTAACGATGATCGTCGCAGGCATTTATATCTTCTTGGTCAGACCGGCACGGGTAAATCTGTTCTTATGCAGGAAATGGTACGGCGGGATATTAAAGCGGGTAAAGGAGTTTGCGTTATTGATCCGCACGGAGATCTTATTGAAAGAATTTTAGAAACGGTGCCGAAAGAAAGAATAGAGGATGTAATTTTATTCAACCCTTCTGACTTGGAAATGCCGATAGGTTTGAATATGTTTGAATATGATCAAAATCGGCCGGAGCAAAAAACTTTTATTATCAATGAATTGATAAATATCGTGCAGAAGCTTTTTGCCGCTTTGCCCGAAGCGTTCGGGCCGATGTATGAGCAATATACGCGCAATACTATGCGGCTTTTATTGGACAATGCCGATATTGGACCTTTTACATTAATGGAGATGCCGAAAATTTTCGTCAATGCGGAATTTCGCCATTATTTACTTTCGCGTGAAAGCAATGTGGCGGTGAAAGAATTCTGGCAGTCGGCTGAAGCGGCGAAAGGCGAACAATCTTTGGAAAATTTTTCTACTTATATCACATCCAAGTTTGATAATTTCATTAACAATGAGTATGTTAAGTTGATTATCGGTCAGGCGAGGAGCGGTTTGAATTTTCGCGATATAATGGATAACGGGAAAATCTTACTTGTTAATTTAACAAAAGGACGATTGGGGGATATTAATTCTTCTTTGCTCGGTATGATTATTGTCGGTAAGATTTTATTGGCTTCTTTTTCGCGTGTGGATATACCGGAAAATCAGAGGAAAGATTTCTATCTTTATATTGACGAGTTTCAGAATTTTACCACTGACAGTATTTCGTCTATTTTGGCGGAGGCGAGAAAATATCGTTTGAATTTGGTGATTGCCCATCAATTTGTCGGTCAGCTTCAGGAAAAAATCCGCGATGCCATATTCGGCAATGTCGGATCAATGGCGATATTCAGGATCGGGGCTGAAGACGCGGAATTTATAGCGAAGCAATTTAAGACTGTGTTTTCCGAAACAGATCTTATTAATATTGATAATTTTAATGCGTATATTAAAATGTTAATCAATGGTAGAATATCTCGACCGTTCAATATCGTAACTTATTCTCCGGAAAAAGGCGTTCCTGAAATCGCTTCGTTGGTGAAAGAGTTTTCACGCAAAATGTATGGTCGGTCGAAAGAAATGGTGGAAAAAGAAATACTGGAACGATCGCAAGTGGCGGAAGACGACGATGACGAGGAATAGTTAATAGCATTAAATATGTCTTTAGTTTTATATCGTAAATATCGTCCCGGATTATTTTCCGAAGTAGTCGGGCAAGATTATATTATCGGCAGTTTGAAGGGCGGTTTGACCGGCGGGAAATTTTCCCACGCTTATCTTTTTACCGGACCGCGTGGTACGGGAAAAACATCAGTTGCTCGTATATTGGCAAAAGCGTTTAATTGCGAAAATTTAACGAATGGCGAACCGTGCGGAAAATGCGATTTTTGTAAAATTATCGCAAGAGGAGAAGCGATGGATATCATGGAAATTGATGCGGCGTCAAACCGCGGCATAGATGAAATTCGCGCCTTGCGCGATGGGATCAGATTTGTTCCCGCTTCGCTCAAATACAAAATTTTTATAATTGACGAGGTTCATATGTTGACCAAGGAATCATTCAATGCTTTGCTTAAAACACTTGAAGAACCGCCGGCGCATGCTATTTTTATTCTTGCGACAACTGAAATTCACAAAGTTCCATTGACGATTATTTCCCGTTGTCAAAGATTTGATTTTCAACGCTTGGAAGCGGATAAATTGATTGGACGGCTTAAAAAAATCGTAAAATTAGAAAAGGCCAAAATTAGCGATGAGGCGTTAAGATTTATCGGTCTTGCGTCGGATGGATGTATGAGGGACGCGGAAAGTTTATTGGGGCAGATTATCGCTTCCGGAGATAAAAAAATTGAACTTGAAGATGCGCAGAAAATACTGGCTATTGCCGATAGTAAAACAATTTTTGATTTTTTTGGAATGATTTTCAGCGGAGATCGTTATGCGTTATTTTTAATAATAAATAATTTGGTTGACAGGGGTATTGATATCCAACATTTTATACAGGACGCGATCGGTCATTTAAGAAAACTTGTTTTTATGGCGGTTTGTTTTTCGGGGAAAACCGATTCTGTTTTTTGCGATAATTCTTCAAAGGCGGGAGGGAAGGCGGAAGAGGCGCGATTTTTTGACGAGTGGACTGATGAACAAAAAAAAATTGCGCATTCGCGGGCTATTGGCTTGAAGACAGAAAGTTTTATAAGCATTTTAAATATATTCGTGAAAGCTTTGGATGATTTGCGTAAATTTCCTTTGCCACAGATGGCCTTGGAATTGGCGGCGTTAGAGGCCGTTGAAGACTTGGAAGGAAATTTTTTAGCAGGCGTTGTTGATGAAGCGAGTCCGTTGAAAAAAGAAGAAAAGTCAATGGAAAATAAACATATTGATGTCACAGAGAAAGAAAGTAAAGCAAATGCGAATAAAAAGGACTCTTTGAAAGAAACGGCGCTTAATAAAAAAGAAAAAACGACGCAAAACGAGTTGACGATTGGCGGTATTAACAATAATTGGGACGATGTTTTGAAAGAAGTTAAATTATATAATAATTCTTTGTTCGCTTTTTTGGGAGCTTCCGCGCCACGAGAGTTGGAAAATAATATTTTGGTTATTGCCGTAAAATATAATTTTCATAAAGAACGGTTGGAAGAAATAAAGAATAGATTGATAATTGATACGGCGTTGGAGAAGATTTTTGGCAAGAAAATGAAATTAAAATTTATTTTGGATCAAAACCTGACCTTATCGCAAAGAATAAGCGAGGGAGCCAAGGATTTAGTGTCTTCCGCCTTGGAAATTTTCGGGGGGAAAATTATGGAGTAGTTTCGTTATATTGGGGGATCGTCTAATGGTAGGACTCCACCCTTTGAAGGTGGCTATGAACGTTCGAATCGTTCTCCCCCAGCTATAAACTAAAAAAATACCTTGTAATAATGCGGGGTATTTTTTTAGTCGCGAATTTTACAGCTAACCAAAGTATTCGGTCAGGTGGCGGAACTAATGCGGACTTGGTTTTGTCAAAACTTCGGCTCATTTGTTTTTGAATTCGGATGTCGCAAATGGAAAAGGAGG
>ERZ1292640.244-Hain-H43-02um-R1-244-length-43769-cov-15_pt2 | contig 32336 bp, 29 predicted proteins | sample MGYA00564404_ERZ1292640 | MGnify/ENA primary metagenome ERZ1292640 (study PRJEB36523, sample SAMEA6512636) | groundwater metagenome | collected 2019-01-08 | study: AquaDiva: Metagenomics assemblies of 32 groundwater samples | reverse complement strand
AAGCCGCCAACGGCTGGCTGGGCCTTGCTGTCGATGTAGAAGAGATTTTGATGCAAACGCCCGACGATGAAATGCTCGCTGTTCGTTCGCAGACGTTGAGGCCGTAGGCAATCGATCGGTCGCTATGAAACGCTACGTATGTCGATATTCTGGCAGCTATCCGTTCCGTCCCAGCGTGGCCGGGTTTCAACGTTCAGCGGTAGGGACTCAATATATGGCGCCCCATTCGAACAGAATTGAAATGAAGGTAGCTAAGCCCGGCGAGGAGACACGTCGGCTCCGACTGTACTTCTTGTTGCCGCTGGTCATCGCAATTCTGATCACTGAAGTCGTGCCAATCGTCGGCGTCTATCAATTCACACATAAGAGCGTCGGGGTGGGCGGACTGCATCTGCGGATGTCGGCGATTGATCTGTACAATGAAAGCGTGGAGCAGCACGCGCAGGCTCTCGAAACGATCTCGGACATTCTCGATAGGGACAATACGCTGCGCAACGCCTTGGCCCGCAAGGATCGCCAAGCGCTTCTCGACTACGCCACCGCGCTGTTCCGCGGCATGAAGCGCACTTACGGCATCACGCACCTCTATTTCACCGGGCCGGATCGCGTGAACTTGCTCCGCGTGCATGATCCGGATCGCTATGGTGACGTGATCGACCGCGTGACGACGCGGCTGGCCGAACGCAGGGGCAAGAACGTCCACGGTGTCGAAATGGGGCCGATCGGCACCTTCACCCTGCGCGTGGTTTCGCCATTGTTCGACGAGCGAAGCGGGCGCCTGCTCGGCTTCGTCGAACTCGGCATGGAGACGCCCGAGTTGGTGGAAAGGCTGCGCAAGTCTCTTGGTGCCCATGCCTTCGTCCTCATCAAGAAGAAATTTCTCGATCGCAAAGGCTGGGAGGAGGGCATGCACGCAATGGGGCGCGCGCCCGACTGGGACAGATTTGCCGACTATGTCGTCAGCAGCCAATCCCTGGCGGAGATTCCGACGGCGCTTGCAGAGCGCATCGCGCGTAACGCGATGGAAAACCATGAAGACGAACCCGTGATACAGGTCGGCGTGAACTATTACCGGCCGCTGTTCCTGCCAATTCAAGACATCGCGGACCGCAATGTGGCGACCGTAGCGTTACTCGTGGATATCTCTCAGGAGATCAATACCGCCCGCCTTGCGCTGTCGCTCGGCGCCGTGGCCTATCTCGCCGGTGGTGGTCTGCTCTTTGTTTTCTTCTATCGTCTCGTTGGCTGGGTCGGCCAGCGCGTCGAGAAGAGCCAGCAAGAACTCGAACAGCTCGCCACCGTCGATCAGCTCACCGGCCTCCACAATCGCCGCATGTGCTATTCGATACTGAAGGCCGAGATTGCGCATGCCGAGCGATTTGGCGGGCCGGTCTCGTTTCTCATGCTCGATATCGACCACTTCAAGCGGGTCAACGACACCTACGGTCATGTGGCAGGCGACCAGGTTCTAGAGCAACTGGGGCTGCTCCTGAAGGAATTCGTGCGCGATGGAGACAGCGTGTGCCGCTACGGCGGAGAAGAATTTGCCGTCATCTTGCGGGACGCCGACATGGCGGACGCTGCCTCGATGGCAGAGAGGCTGAGGGCAAACATCGAGCAAGGTGGGTTCGATGTTGGCGGCGGCCAAAGGCTCAAGTTCAATGTCAGCATCGGTGTTGCCGCGTATCCTGAGTCGGCAAGCTCGATCGAGAAATTGATCGAGGCGGCGGACACCGCGCTCTATGCGGCCAAGGACGCAGGTCGCAATCGAATATCGCAATATGAGAAGCCAGCGGTGCGTGCTGAGGCGTAGCCGGCGACTGCATCGGCCCCGTCATCACATTGAACGGCGCGAACCCAGCACACGTTGATGTTGGCGCAACGTACATCGACCTCGGAGCGACGGTGACGGATAACATCGATCAAAACCTCGGCTACAAGGTGTCGCTAGGTGGCGCGACCTCAACCGATCCATCAGCGCTCGTGCTCGACACCAGCACCTCGACGACGCACATCATCACCTACAGCGCTACTGACCAAGCCGGCAACGTCGGCATCGCGTCGTCTGCGGTGTGCTATAATTTTACGCATGCCCATCGCTTCATTTGAAGACGAACAAAAATTGGTTCAAGAAACGAGTGGCGCACAGAGCCAGCACTTCCTTGGCATGTCCGGCTGGCTCGTGCGCAACGGGTTGGCCGCCAATCAAACATCGGCTGACTTAACGCTGTTGATACTTGCTGGGATTATCGTCGTGCTCAGCTTTTTTGCATACAAAATTGGGAGCAGTGTCGGACTCCCTTCGCCTGACGACGAGGTCATCATGCGAACTCTTATGCCGCCGCCTGGCGAGGGACGTGCCGTACCATCTTTATGAATTACGTGCACATAAAACGCGGCTTCACTCTCATAGAACTCCTCGTCGTTATTGCCATTATTGGTATGCTTTCATCTGTGATCCTCGCTTCGCTCAATACCGCGCGACAGAAAGCGCGTGATGCCAGGCGCCTTTCCGACATGAAGCAAATTCAAACTGCGCTTGAACTTTATTACGATACCAACCGCGCCTACCCAAACCCTGGGTGGGCATGGAGAAGCCAGTGCGCGGCGTGGGGAGGCGTTGCGGCGGATCAAGTGATACCCGGACTTGTGCCAACCTACATGCCGTCGTTTCCTGCCGACCCAAGTATGAATGTGTCTGCCAATACGTGCTGCTATCTGTACCTTTCAAACGGCACCGACTTCAAATTCCTCGATCACAATTGCCCAAGCGAAATTAACTATCTCTCACAGCCAACTATGATTGACCCCCAAAGGGACAGCGGTCCTGATGTATGCAAGATCGATGGTGCCGGCGTTTGGGCGTGGGCGCTCTCAACTCCCGGAGGCAACTGCTGGTAGACCATGCGAGACGTGAGTGCTCATCCCCTCCCTGCGGTGTCCATCCCGGACCTCGCAGCCGAGAGGAGGAGCAAATGTCCGTCGCCTTTATAAGTCCAATCGCGCGTCTCAACGACGAGCTACGCCGCACATTTTCAGGCGGCAAGATCATGATGACGGCGGGTATCAATGCCTTGCCCGACGATGCGAAAGCCAAAGTGCTTTCGGCGGTCCGTTCTTTCAACGATTTCACCGAAGACAACGATCCGCACAACGAGCACGACTTCGGGTCGATTGCAGTGAACGGCGAGAAGTGCTTTTGGAAGATCGACTGCTACGACAAAAGCATGGAGTACGGTTCGGAAAATCCGGCCGACCCCGCCGTCACGACCCGCGTGCTTACGATCATGTTGGCGTCCGAGTACTGACCCAACCGTTCCCAGAGAAGAAAAGCTAGGGCTCTGTCCCCACCTTGAGCCTCCCATCGCGGAGGCTCTTTTCATTTCGATATCAGTGCGCACTCGCTCTATCTCTCCGTGCACTCCTACCTGCGTGACGTCCAGCGACACCCCGAGCCTCGGCACCGTCTAGTTGGCTGGCCGCGACGGCTGGCTCGAGGATTTGCCATTGTAGCCCCTGAGCAGACACGGCGGCGCCTCGCCGGTCTGGATGCCTCGATTGGATCCGGGCGGCCAGCGAGTGAAGCCCCAGCAGTCCGACTCCTCCGCGTCGAACCAGCGGACCTGCGTGGGATCGGTATACTGCATGAACGCCATGATCGAGGTGTAGCCCGTGCCGTGCGCCAGCGCGTTCTGGGCGATCAGGTCGTTGCACTGCGTCGACTTGGTAGCCTTGGCGTTCTTGACGTCTTTGCCGCTCAAGTAGCAGGAATGCAACCCGAGCCGGCCGCCATCGAGGACGAAACGGTGGACGCCCGACAGGAAGAGGATCTGGGCGCAGGCCGAGGCGCATTCGGCCTTGGGCTCGACGATGGTGGTGACCTTCTCCTGGTCCATCACCGAGACCATGGCGAGGGCCTCGCCGACCTGGCCGCCTTTGCTGTTGAGCGTGAGGCGCCTGTTGCCGTAGGGATCGCGGTCGGCCGACCGCAAGGCAATGGCCAGCCGCTCGGCGTCCCCCGCCTGGATCAGCCCGGTCCCGGCGACGCCCCGCAACCCGTCTGCCATCTTGGTGACGGCAAAGTCCATGGCCGACACGGGCGCCGAAAGCGGCGCGCCCAAGGCCGCTGCCACCACGACGATCTTCGGAAATCGCGCCAACATTCTCTCCGTCACCGTCACCGTCAGCCAAAACGCCCTTGGACTCGCAGCTCCTAAGAACAGCGAGCCCATCGGCCGTGATTGTACACGCCGGATGTGCGCTCACTGATCGCCACCCCTCGTGGATCTCCCTGCTTGCCTCTCCGGGCAATGAGCGGAGCATGTCATACCCTGTGCATTTGAGTCGAGTGGTCCTATGCGCACTTTGCCCTGCACCATGCTTGGAGGCGACGCCGTCGCGTGCACGCCCCGACCAACACACCGAAACGGCGAGGCCGCGACCAAGACCGCAAAGCGACGGGGCCGAAACGGCGGTGCCCTCTCCGATCATGGACGCAAGAGGGACCGGCGAGGAATCCTTGAAGTAGATAAGGTGCAGGATGACGCGTTAATTTTTCAGTATTAACGCAGTTTTAGGGTGCGCTATTTTCTGACTTATTGCCGGCGCCGAGCATATATTACGCAAACTTGAACTGAACCTTGACCAATTGTTTGGCGCTGGCTCGGGCCTGCCGGACTAGGTGCCTGGATATGACGCGCAAGGCTCCGTGGCGAGCTGCAGGATTGCTAGCGATTGCGCCTTTCCTAATTGGGTTTGGCGCAGGCGCCCAGCCGTCGCTTGCCCAAGGCCAATCGCAATCGCCGGTCGCCGCAACAGATGCGATGCGCGCGCTCTACGATACCGCCTTTCAGGAAACACTTCGCAAGCCCTCCGACCCCGCCACACTCGTGGGCTTCGCTGAAATCGCCATCAAGGTCGGCGATCTCGAAGGCGCGATTTCGGCGCTCGACCGGTTGTTGCTTATCGACGGCGACCAGCCCGAAGTGAAGCTCGAACTCGGTGTCCTGTATTTCCGCCTTGGTTCGTTTGAAGCCGCACGATCCTACCTCGAAGAGGCTCGCGTATCGGCGCGCGCCTCGGCTGCAGTGAAGGCGCGCGCGGCCGAGTACCTCAAAGAGGTCAAGCGTCCGTGAGCCGACGACCCCAGCGACGGCGTCATGGCCAAGATGTTACTCGATGCGTTTTCTTCAATGCCCTGGTCGATGACCGGCTCATCATCGATCGATTGAGAGGATAGTCATGAACGGCTACGGCGCCCGAATTCTCGCGGCTGTGGCCATCAGCCTGCTGTTGGCTTCGCCAACGTGGGCGCGCGTGGGCGTGGCCTCCGTCGTCGACGGCGAGCCAAAGGGCCAGCCCCCTGCCGGCACAGAGCGCGTTCTTCATGTCGGCAACGACCTGGAACCCAACGAACGCGTCACCACCGGTGCAAACGACAAAGCGCATATCGTCTTCCTGGATGGGTCCTCCTTGACGGTCGGACCGAATAGCGCGCTTACCATCGACAAGTTCGTCTACGACTCCGAACGCAAGACCGGCGAGTTGGCATTGAACGCGTCGCGCGGGGTCTTTCGATTTGTCGGCGGCGCGATCAGCAAGAACGCCGAAGTCACGATCAAGACGCCGACCGCAACCGTGGGCATCCGCGGCGGCATCGCCACCTTCTCGGTCGCTAATAACGGCGCGACCACGGCCAACCTCCTGTTTGGGCAATCTCTCACGGTCACCACCCCGGGCGGCACGACGACTTTGACGCAACCGGGAACAAGTACCCAAGCGCTCGGCGGGAACGCGCCTCCCACGCCGCCGGCTCCGGTCCCGCCAGGTGGACCCGGCAACAACAATTCCTTCCAGCAGACCGCGGGAGCAGGAAATCAACCCCGCGGTGGTCAAGGCAATAGCCCTCCCGGAGCCGGCGGAGGCCGGCCATCGTCGGCCTCGATCGGTGCGGTGTTCGCAAACTCGGGATTGAGCCGCGCCAACTCTGCGATTGCACCGTCGGCAGCCTTGGCGGCTGTTCCCGCGACACAACAGGCCCAGTTGAAGACGGCTGCCGCTCCGCAGTCTCCAGCGGCGCCACAAACGGCGGCGGGCCCGCAGCAGGCAGCCGGCCCGACTCAAGCCGGAGGCCCGCAGCAGGGAACCGGCCCGCAATTGGCCGCCGGTCCCCAACAGGGCAGCGGCCCCATGCAAGCCGCGAGCCCGTTGTCAGGTGCTGGGCCAATGCAAGGGGCAGGGCCGGTTCAAGGCGCCAGCCCGTTGCAGGGTACAAGTCCGATGCAGGGCGCGGCCCCCATCCAGGCGATCGGCCCGGCGCCGGGTACGGAGGGACTGGCCGGCCTCACCGCACCACAAGCGCCGGGCGCGCCGCCGGCCATTCTCGCGGCAGCAGCTACGGCTCCCGGAGGACCTGCTCTGACCAACGTCGGCAACCTCAACACGCTGTTGGCGGGGCTCATGTCGGGGCCAAATCCCCCGAGCCCGCAAGTCATCGCTCTGCTTATCAACGTGCTGACGCCGCCACCCGCGCCGGCATCGGCGCCTCTCGCCCCGGTTCCCGCGCCGGTTTCGACGACTCCGGTAGCGCCCACAACGCAAACTCAAATTTCTCAGCCCACACAGACGCAGCAGACGCAGTCTCTTCCGCCGCCGACCTTCAATTCAACCTGCCAGTCGCAGGCCAGTCAGACTAATTGCTAGCGAGGCCGACGCGATCCTGATGCTGTCCTGATGCCAGGAAGCAAAGCAACGCAGCCTCCGTAAGAGAGAAGTCGGCACCACGCCATCCTCCGGCTCGACGTACATCGACCTCAGGGCGGTGGTGACGGATACCGAAACGGCGAGGCCGCGACCAAGCCCGGCGCCCGCACCAACAAGCCGATTGCACAGCTCACGATCTACGCGCTTGCGTTGACGCGCAGCGACGTGTGAATGTCACCAATGAGCTTGGCGAGGGAGATCGGGTCGCGGGGGCGCTTCAGTCGCTTGGTCGCCGGGCGACTCGTAGGGCGGCGTCGCCCCTCGGCGTGCGGCTCAGGGTGCCCGAAAGACTGACCCGCTCAACTAGCCTAAGCCCATGAAGGCGCGCCTCGATATCTGGGGCAAGAGGTTTCTGCAGTCGGCTGCCGTCTATGCTTCGCAGGGCCGCCAATTCGTCCGGGGTCAACTTCGTGTCCATCCCACTAATGTGCCACGCGCGGGCGGCCGCAAAAAGGCCCAGGCAATGGCTAAGAAATTCAAGCTGACCCACTACCAAATCTTTCATTTCGGCCACAGTGCGTGCGCGCTCAATCTCCCCGCGCGCTCCGACCCCGACCACGATACCGACCAACACACCGAAACGACGGCGCCGCGACCAAGACCCCAAAACGCCCGCGTACCTGCACACGCGAGCAAAATCCCTTGCATATCTGCGACCGCACCAACGTGGCGGCCACAACGCGGCAGCCAGTGCCACAGCCAGTTGCGAGTTTGAAGACGCCCATGTATTTTGTCTTTGCATATCTGCGCCTCTATGCAACCCAGACAACCATCGCAAACAGAAGCGCAACCGCAAAAGGCACCCGACCGCTGCCCGTACTGCAATAGCCTTCGCATCACGACCAAAGGCACGCGCCTCAAGAAATTAGAGCGCGTGCAACTCTACCGTTGTCGCTCATGCGGCCGTCGCTTCACTCCCGGGCCGGTTGCCCTGCGCAACAAGACTTATCCCGTTCGCGAAATTCTCGACGCGATCACGTTCTACAATCGCGGCTACTTACTCGCGGAAACGGGCGCGCAAATTTCATCGCGCTACGGACATCGCGTACATCCTTCGACGATTTCCCGCTGGCTCGACGCGCATAAGCGGCTCGCCACCTATCGGCGTTTGCGAGAGCGAGGAGTGAAGCTCTACACGCCGCCGCAGACAATTCGTACCTTCAAGCTCTATCACCGCCAAGTCTACGAGTTCGCGTATCATCGACCAAAGCTCGCTCTCTTGCGCGACGGAGCGCTCGACGACAAACGCAAAGGCGATGCTCGCTTCGCGCCGCTTGCTGAGTTTCTCGAATCAGTTCCAACGACCTGCCCGCACAATCTTTTCCAGAGCGAGAGCAGCCAGCGAGGCTCGCAGCTTGGCGCATCGTTTATTGCGATGGATCGCCTCGTTGTGAACGCGAAACAAAATATTGCCACCGAAACCGCCGCACTCGTGCTGCCGACCGTTGGCAGCAACTACGAGCGCCACCCCAAACTTCAGCGCTTCATGCTCGCAAACGACAGTTGCACGGTTGCGATGGAAGTTCCGATTTGGCTTGCGGAAAGTGACATCGCTCATTTAGAGAAACAGTACGGCATCGAACTTGCACCAAAGACTGGCGAGGCGCGGAGCATCACCGGCCACATCGACTTCGTGCAAGTCCGCAATGGCGCAATCCACATCCTCGACTACAAGCCCGACGCTCGCACTAACAAGCCGATCGCGCAGCTCACAATCTACGCGCTCGCGTTGACGCGTCTTGTGCCTGGCTTGAAATTGTTCGACATCAAGTGCGCGTGGTTCAACGAAGACGAATACTGTGAGTTCTTTCCGCGCACCGCGCTTCTACGTATCAAGCGCTAAGCGTCCCGTCTTCGTCTAACTGAAATGCAGTCCATCAAACCTCCGTTTGTTGGACATTCTGATTGCGCGTTGAAAAGCGGCTCCTAGAGCCGCTTTCTTGTCCAACAACTCGTCCAGCAATCTACGTCCGGCAAACGGTGCCCATGATACAATGTGGACATCATGAAAATTGGCTACGCCCGAGTGAGCACCGACGATCAAACTCTCGACCTTCAACTGGATGGGTTGAAGCGAGTTGGCTGCAAGACGATCTATCAAGAACACGCCAGTGGCAGGGACACGTCTCGCCCGCAACTGCAAGCATGTCTTCAAGCGATCCGGGCGGGGGACACGCTGTATGTTTGGAGACTCGACCGACTCGGGAGGAATCTCGTCGCACTCATCCGGACAGTGACGGCACTTGAGGACAGGAAGATCGGCTTTGCGAGCATCACGGAAAAAATCGACACGTCATCGTCTTCCGGCCGCCTCGTTTTCCATGTCTTCGCTTCGCTTGCGGAATTTGAACGCAACCTCATCCGCGAACGAACACTTGCGGGATTGAAGGCCGCTCGCGCTCGCGGTCGCAAGGGTGGACGCAAGCCATCCCTAACGCCGAAAGATATCAAGACCGTGCGTGCTCTGCTGAAGACAAGGGAGATGACAGTCGGCGAAATCGCCGAACGTTTCAACGTCGCCCGCTCAACGATCTACAATTCCATCTAGCACTCAACACTCGGTGACTTGTTCAGAGGACCCCTAAATCTGGATTGCCCGGGCGGTCGAGCGCCTGGCGAACGATTTTTGCGAGATCGGCCTTGCGGAACGGCTTGTTGAGCAACAGCGCGCTGGACACGGGCAGGACAGCCTGTGTGAAGTCACCATCGGTGTAGCCGGACATGAACACGATTTTTGTCGTCGGCCATCGGCGGACGACTTCGCCAGCCAGGGCCTTACCGCTCATGGGACCGGGCATAATTATGTCGGTCAGCAACAGATCGTAGGGCAGCGATGCCACTTCGAAGGCCGCCTTACCAGCCGCGCCATCGGACGCCTGGTTGACGGCATAGCCGAGGCTTTCCAGTTGCTCCACGACGCTGGCGCGAACCTGCGGCTCGTCCTCGACGACCAGGACCCGCTCGGCTCCGCCCACTATGTGTATCTTCTGCTCGACGGCCATTTTCTCCTGTCCATCCTCGCTACGCGGCAAATAGAGTTTGAACGAGGTGCCGCGGCCGACCTGGCTCTCGACGTCGATGTGGCCATTTGACTGCCTGATGAAGCCGTAAACCATGCTGAGGCCGAGGCCCGAGCCCTTGCCGGTCTCTTTGGTCGTGAAGAACGGCTCGAACACATGCTCCAGCACATCGGGCGGAATGCCGTGTCCCGAGTCGCTGACCGCGAGCAGCACATACTCGCCAACGACGGCATCGGGATTCCGGGCGATGTCTTCCTTGTCGAGGGCGATGTTTTTGGTTTCGATCAGCAGCCGACCGCCCTCGGGCATGGCGTCACGCGCGTTGACGGCGAGATTAACCAGCGCCGATTCGAGCTGCGCGCGGTCGACATTGATGCTCCACAGATCGTCGGCGAGGATGGCGTCGAGTTCGATGTGCTCTCCCAGGGAGCGGCGCAGCAGCTTGCCGGTGGTGCTCACCAGATCGTTGAGCCTGGTCGGCTGCGGCTGTAGCGGCTGTTTACGCGCGAAAGCCAGCAAACTGCGCGTCAGGTCGGAGGCCCGCAGAACGGCCTTGGTGACCCTATTCAAGCGGCGCGCTATCCTGGGATCGATGTTCTCGCCATCCTGGAGGGCCTCGATGTTGCCCAGGATCACGGTGAGAAGATTGTTGAAATCGTGCGCGATACCGCCCGTGAGCTGGCCCACTACCTCCATCTTCTGGGACTGGCGCGCCTGCTCCTCGGCGGTCTGGCGCGCCCGCTCCGTTCGCAGGCGTTCGCTGACGTCCGTAACGATCGTCAGATTGGCAAGCCTGCCATTGTATTCAATAATGCGGGCCGTCATCTCGACATCGATGAGCGTGCCGTCCTTCTTGCGATGCCGCAGCCCGGAAATCGTCTCGGGTACGTTTGGTCGATACTTCTGCCGCCGGGCCGTCATCGCTGGCACGTCTTCCAGCGGGTAAAAGTCGTCGGCCGTCAGCGCGAGCATTTCCTCCTGTGACCAACCATAGAGCACCTCGGCCGCGTCGTTGGCGGCGACGATACGCATGGTTTCGCGGTCGGTCACGGTCGTGGCATAGGGGTTAGCGTCGAACAGCAAGCGGTAGCGCTCTTGCGACTGGCGTAGCTCGTCCTCGGCGGCAGCGCGCGCCCGCTCCGTCCAGACGCGCTCTTCGACATCTCGGATCACCCCGGTGATGTTTCCATGTTGGGTACCGTCGTGCCCCGTCTTTCGAAATCGGACTTCGACATGGCGACTCGTCTTTCCCGCGCCTTGTAGGCGAAATTGCACTTGATGCGCGGTGCCGGGCATCAACTGCCGCAGGTCGCGGGCGACGCCACGTAGCAGATGGCGGTCCTCGGGGAGGATATACGCGCCAAAGCGGGCTCCAATTAGGCTCTCCGGCGGCACGCCGAACAGGTCGACCGCGCTGGGGCTGACGAAGACGAATAGCCCTTCGACGTCGATGGTAAACACCACGTCAGACAGGGAAGCGACGAGCGACTGGTACTCGGCGCGCGAACGCTCGATCTCGATCTCGTGATTCATTCGCGCGGTGACATCTACCCGGAGGCCGATAGTGTGGCCCGTCGGGGTGGCTTTTTCGTACATCTCGAACCACCGGCCGTCGGCCAGTTGCCGGATTCCCCGGTCGCCTTTACTCGCGAAGCGGGCGAGCTGCTCGGCGACCCAGGCGTCTTGTGGGCCGAGGCCGGCCGCCTCTCGGTTCTTGGCACTCTCGCGGACCAATGCAGCGTATGTCGTGCCGATGACGCCTGTCGCATTCAATCTGGGGGTAGCGGAAGCAGCCATGGAATTGAACAACAGCAATCGGTCCTCGGGATCGTAGAGAACGACGCCGGCCGGCAGCGACTCGATCGTCTCATCGAGCAGATCACGGGCATCGACCGCCTGCGCCGCCACGCGGCCGACCAGGAAAATGAGGACCAGGCCGGCGCTGACGAAGCCTGCCGTGCTGAGCGTCAGGACGAATATGGCCTGTCGATAATGACGCGACATGCGTTCTGTGTCGTCGCTGGCCAGCTCGATCAGTTGACGGCCCAAATTCGTGATGCCCTGGCCCATGGCCATCAGATCGCCAGCGATAGCCGGAGCCATCCGGCGCGCGGGCGGGGCGAGCAATTGGAGTTCCGTGCCGATTCGCTCCCCATTTTGCGCAAGCGACGCGCATAGCGCTAGCTGGTCCTCTGGAAAGGGCGACGTCTTGTTGTCTGGCGCACAATGCGCCGTCATCCGTTCCGTCAAACGCAACCACGCGCCTTGTATCGCAATCCTCCCCTCCTGGACTTGGACCAATCCCGTGCCCATCGCCAATATCGACCGCGTGAGCGCCTGATAGCTCTGGTCCAGCTCGATGGCCCTGGCCGCTTGCTGACGGATGCGAGCGATATTGGAGGGTTGCAGCGACGTTGCGATGACAACGAACGCCACCGCGCCACAGGTCAGGCTGACCACTCCAGCCGCTGTCGCCGCCACCACGCCTCTCACGCCCAAGGCCTGTTGCACCTGCCGGGCGAAGACACGAACCTGGCCTACGACAATGTGAAGTCGCGAAGCCCGGGGCGGAGGGTCGACGGGCGGTGCAATACCTTTCATCTGACATTCGCCAACGGAGATTCCCCACATGAACCCTGAAACAATGGAAATGTTAACATTCTACAGGGTTCCGGGGAAAAGCCACGGGCCGACGACGTAGTTTTCCCGACGCTTGCGCCGTGCCCGACCTCCCGAACGAAGGTTGATCCATCGATTTGGCCCATTCCTTCGTCATTCAGACGTACTCCTCCCGTGGTGATGATGCCTCCGACCGCCCCAGCCCTATGCCGGAGCCGGTCGTGGTCGCAGTCCGTCGATCGGTTGCAGTATTTGCCCGAACGGTTCTCTCGGCACCGAGACCTCGGCCATCTGGAAGACCGCGCAGCGAGCGTGGCGCACGACCTTGGCCTCGATCTTGTAATAGCTTCTCCCGCAGGCTGGTCAGCGACCACTGCGCGACCGCCTCGGGCAACGCCAGCGTCCGCATGAAGTTGACGAGGTTGTAGGCCAGCGCGTGCAATTGGAGACGCACCGTCAAATGACGAACAGATTCTACTCTCGACTGGATGAAGTTCGGGGCTCAGGTCACTCGAATTATGGAACTCTAACTTGAGCCGGTGGTCGAAATTGCCGAGCGCTTTAACGTCGCCCGCTCAACGATCTACAATTCCATCTAGCACTCAACACTCGCCGATTTGTTCCAGAGGGTCCTTGTCGGCCTTTATTTGCACGATGACAGCAATCATAGTTGTATTATTGCGTCCATTTTTCAAGAATTTACATAATGTAATGACTTTTTTATGAATCTGCAGAAAATTACCTTTGAATGCCCAATTTTTGAGCACACCATTCACCCAATCATAATTTTCGTGACTTGGAGAAGGAGGGAGCCGATGGACGACTCTTGGAAATCTGAGTTGCTGCGGTCCTTCATCGAGGACTTTACCGACCTCGCAATCGTTGCCTTCGACACGGACGGCCGGATCATGACTTGGAATGCCGGAGCGCAAGCCATTTTGGGCTATGCGTCGGCGGAAATCGTTGGCCGGCATTCTTCCGACCTCTTGAGCAAGGAAGGTGTTCCGGCTGTCAACTCCGGTATTCCCCTCGACGACGCTATGACTTGGGGGCGGCATGAGACCACACTACGTCTGGTCGACAAGCAGGGAGCAGAGCTGGACGCGCAAGTCGTCCTCAAGCCGGTGCGCGACTCTCAGAAGAACCTCATCGGCTTCGGCATGCTTGCCATCGGCGTTGGCATGTTTTCAGAGAGCGTCACCCGTTCGACGGACGAGGTCGCCGACAATACCGAGCGAGAGCCCTACAAAATCGTATCGCTTCGGGGCGCGAAAATTCTGCTGGTAGATGACGACGACCTCGTTCGTGAGCAGATCGAGGATCAGCTGACGAACCTTGGCTACCAAGTCATAGCGTCGTCGAAGGGGACTGAGGCTCTCGAGATCCTCGGTCGCGTCAGCGATATTGATCTCCTGTTCACGGATGTAGTCATGCCCAACGGCATCGGCGGCCGCGAACTCGCCGTCATCGCCAGACAGCTGCGTCCCGACCTCAAGGTACTTTTTACGTCGGGGTATTTTCAGGATGCGCTGGTGAACAGGGGGGAACTCGCATTGGGGGTCGAATGCCTCGTCAAGCCCTACCGAAGGACACAACTGGTGCAGACGCTGGACCGGCTTCTGAAGCCGAATATATAGGGGCTGTGCGGTGACGTCGGCATCGGCGAGATCCAGAACAAGGCGGGACAGGGTGCGATGACCGATCGACTGAATTCATTCTCGCCGCTGATGTTGAGTGTCCATTTGGCGTGTTCGGCGTGTCGCGAGCGTACTGTTATTTCTTGGGAGTTCGCATGATACGCGCGGGAGATGCAGAAGATGCCGCGCTCCTCCAGTTTCTGACCGAGAGCGTGCGCGACCTCGCGGTGGTCCTGCTCGATGTCGACGGCAAGGTTCTGACCTGGAGCGCCGGCGCCGGGTCGATCAAGGGTTACCAGGCCGAAGAAATCATCGGCAGGCACTTTGCCTGCTTCTATCCCGCCGAAGACATCGCGGCCGGCCGGCCTGCTCTATTGCTCGGCAAGGCGCTGGCCGATGGTCGCCACGAAGAAACGGGCCGGCGGGTGCGCAAGGACGGCACGGAGTTCGAGGCGCACGTCGTGCTTGTGCCGAGATATGATTCGCAGAAAAGCCATGTCGGTTTCGCTAAGCTGACGCGCGACGTCACCGCCCTGGTGCAAGCAGCCGCGACCGAAAGACGGCTGCGTCAATTCGTCGACGTCGTCCGCGACACGATGATCGACGGTCTGATCGTCATCGACATGACCGGAAACATCCGAGTCTTCAACCGGGCCGCCGAGCAGATATTCGGCTATTCGGCCGACGAGGTGATCGGCCAGAATCTCAAGATGCTAATGACGAACCCGACACGCGATGCGCACGACGGCCATCTGCAGCGTTACCACGCGACCGGCAAACGTAGCATCATTGGGACGGCGCGCGAAGTGACGGCCCGGCGCAAGGATGGCACGACCCTGCCGATCACCATCTCGGTCGGCGAGGCCAGATTCGAGGATGAGACAATCTTCGTCGGGATCATCCACGATCTGACAGCGCAGAAAGCCGTCGAAGGCGAACTTCGGCAATCGCAGCGGCTCGACGCGATCGGCAAGCTGACCGGCGGCATCGCCCATGACTTCAACAATATCCTGATGGTGATCATGGGCGACATCGAGGCCATGGTTGAAAAGGGCGTCGTCGATCCGCAAATGCAGAGGCGGTTGGATCGGATTGCTACCGCCACCCAGCGCGCCGCCGACCTGACGCGACAGCTTCTGGCCTTCGCGCGCAAGCAGCCGCTACAGCCGCTGCCGACCAGCCTCAACGATGTCGTGGTTGCCACCGGCAAATTGCTGGGCCGCGCCCTGGGAGAGCATATCGAGATAGACTCCATCCTCGCTGACGATCTCTGGACCACCAGCATCGATCGCGCGCAACTCGAATCGGCGCTGGTCAATCTCGCCATCAATGCGCGTGACGCCATGCCCGAGGGCGGTCGATTGATGATCGAAACCGGGAACGCAGTGTTGGACGAAGACTATGTGAGGGTTAATCCCGAGGCCGTGCCGGGCGAATACGCCATGCTCGTCGTCAGCGACTCGGGACACGGCATTCCGCCCGATGTGCTGGAGCATGTGTTCGAGCCGTTCTATACGACCAAAGAGGCTGGCAAGGGCACCGGGCTCGGCCTCAGCATGGTCTATGGCTTCATCAAACAGTCGAACGGCCACATCAAGATCTACAGCGAAGTGGGTCATGGCACGGCGATACGGATCTATCTGCCACGCAGCCATGCGCCAGCGACGAAAGCAGAAAGCGTGACGCGCGAAATCACGCCGCGGGGAAGCGAACGCATTCTCGTGGTGGAAGACGACGACGACGTACGCGAGAGCGTCGTCTCTCAGCTACTTAGCCTGGGCTATGTTATCGAAGAGGCGCGGAACGGCGCCGAGGGCCTCGATCGGGTGACGCGGGATGGCCCCTACGACTTGCTGTTGACCGATGTCGTGATGCCCGGACCGATCAATGGCCGAGCTCTTGCCGACGCGGCCCGGCAGCATCAAGCCAGTCTCCGGGTTCTCTTCATGTCCGGCTATACGGAGAATGCGATCATTCACCACGGCCGGCTGGATCCGGGCGCTCGCCTGTTGAACAAACCTTTCCGAAAGATCGATTTGGCGCGCGCCGTTCGCGACGCTCTCGATAGTGCCGAAGAAGGCGGCGCGGCATAGCTTGGAGTGCCCGCGTGGCCGTCGAACAACAGAAGGATCTTCTGAAATACAGCAGCTTGGCCCCACTCGAGGTCACACTTACTCAGCAATCAGGAAGTAAGACGACCGCACCTACAGGAATTTATATGCAGGGGGGCTCTTCGGGTGTTGGATGTTGTCCATATTACTGACTACTGAGTAACTAACGCGAAATGCCCGGATCCGCGCAATAGAGAAGATCAAATAAAACGGCCCCTCAGTGGCCGTTTTTTTAATGCCTATCGCTGTCTATGCATCTGCCACATCGCGCATCATCGTGCGCCGCCGCCGTGCCGCTCAAGCACCTTAATACGGCGCTCGTGCTGGACGATCTTGAGAGCATCTTTGTCTACAGCGATTGCGATTGGTCGCAGCTCTTCTTTAACATCTGCGATTTCGCCACGGAGCTTGCCAATCTCTGAGCGCAATTCGCGCTGGCCATCGACGACACTCACCACGGTCTTCCGAAGCGATTGCTGATCCGTACGCAAGTCCGACACATCTTCTTGGACAGCCAAAATTTGGCCAGAAATCTTACCTAACTGCTCAACAACGAACTGCTGAAATTCTTCATCGCTAAATTTCTTACTCATCTTGGAATTCTATCATGGGTGCGTAGATCGACAACGTTGAGTGCCTTGCGCGCTTGGCAGTCCACAGCGCCGCATTCGGCGCTTTGCGCAGCGCGCGGTACACTGCGTGCATATGTCAGACGAAAATGAACTAACTGGAGGTGGCGCAGCGCCGACGCCGCAACCGACGCACACGCTCACCATTCCTGAAGTTGTTGCTCGCTTCGCCGACGCTGGCGTTCCCCGCGCAGCGCGAACGATCCAAACGTACTGCAAGACCGGGACACTCGATTGCATCACCGTGCCCGGTGCGCTTGGTCCAAAATATCTGAGCAACGAGCAATCAGTTGATGACCGCATTCAAGAATTTGTTCAAATGCGCGACCTCCTGGCCGCGTCGACCTTCGGTGGCGACGGCGCACGCCATAGCGCGCTAAAGCGCGCTCCAACGCGCTTTAGCGCGCAAGAGCGCGCTGACGATAGCGCGGCTGAACCAGCACCTGAAGACCTGGCAGAAATGCGAAAATTGAAAGACGAAGTCTTGTCACTCACAAGCGAAGTGCGCGCGCGTGATGCATTCATCAACATGCTGCAAACCGAAAAGAAGGATCAGTTCGAGCGGCTATGGACATACACGACGAAGATCGCTGAGCAGAGCAGGGAAATCGGAAATCTTGAAGCGCGCCTGTCGCTCAATGCGCCGCGCGAGAGCTATCCCCATGAGCCAAAGCGAGAAGAGGAGAGCCACGGGGTATAATCTGGCGATATGCACATCGGCGAAATTCTCAAAGAACGCACGATTATTTTGCGCGGTGCCGATCCGGTTACACAACATGGCTTCGTGCAAGTGCCGACGGTCATTCTTACCGCGAAGGACATCACCGGTAACGCCAAGCTCGTTTATACGATGCTCCTCAAGTACGCATGGAATGATGGCTCATGCTTTCCCGGCCAAGAACGGCTCGCCGATGACATCAGCATTTCACGCGACACAGCGAATCTCTGCATCAATGAGTTAGCAAAGAAGGGCTACCTGAAAGTCATTCGCAGAGGGCAGGGAAAGACCAACGTCTACGAGGTCAATATCAAAGTGAAGCGCAGGCGGTAGCCGACACTCAGATGTCGGAATTTCCGACATCTAGAAGTCGGAAACGGCGACATCTGGAAGCCTGAATTTCCGACTTCATTCTATATATGTATATACAGATTACATATATGCAGTTTGAGAATGACACAGTTGCCAGCTGCGATTTTTCTTCAAAAAATTTGAGCTCAAACCAACAAGGAAGAGGAAGACTGGGCCAAACGCGATATACGGCGATTACAGCGACGCATTTGAGCCGGACCGACTTTTCATAGGATGAGCTGCATTCGTTCAACCTGAGCCAGATTTGCGCGATTGGCGCGATGTCTTGCGGTTGCCTTGCTGACCCAGCGAATTTTTCGCCGCTATCGGCCGCATCGCCTGGATTTGCTCCACCATCATTTCCGGCTTGAGGTGCGAGACGTAGAAGCGCTCCAGCATGTCAACGCTGGTGCGGGCGTTGGCAGCCAGCACATTCAGCGAGACGGCGTCACCTTTCAGCAGCCGGAAGGAGAGGGCGGTATGCCGCAGGCTGTAGGTCGTGTGTTCCTGGCCGTAGATATCCGTCTCCAGCTTGGCCTTGGTGACGACTTCCTTGAACATCTCACCCATACGGCGCTGGGCATAGTCGCGGTCCTGCATCGCGTTGAAAAACAAGTAGTCTGTTGGCTCGCCCTGCCGCTTTTGCATCCTGCGGTACACCTCCACAGCAATGGGCATGCTCACGCTATCCCGCGAGGTCGTTTTGGCGTTAGGGACGCTGATGACGAGGTGTGGATTGCTGCCGCCTTCGTCTTCAACACGGATATGTCGGTGCTGGAGCAGCTTCCATTCCGAAGGGCGCAAGAACGTGTGCACCATGAACACGATGAAGTCGTAGACCTCATCCCAGCCCATGCTTTCCTGCTTATGCCCTTTGCGCGTGCGGTACTGGAGGCCTTCGTAGCCTGACTTATGCATCTCTCGGCACGTTTTCAGTACCGTTCGGTAATCGTCATCCCGCAGCCACGGCCGTGGCCGGTCGTCGCGAGAAATGGTGGGCATGATGGGAACCGCGATGATCGTACCGTCTTTGACCGCCTCTTTGAGTACCTTGTGAATGAGCACCACATGCTTTTTGAGGGTTGAGGCCGAAAGGCCGCGATCTTCCGAAATCTCGTTGATGTAGTCCTCGACCATGGCACTGTTGATCCTGCCAACATGGTGCGTACCAAGGGCAGGGAGAATGTCCTTTTCCAGCTTCCACTTGTCTTCGTTGAGGATGCTCTTGGTGCCGTCCCGGCGCTCTCCGCGCGCGATCTTGTGCTTTTGACGGCTCTGGAGCAGCTTGGCGTAGTGCTCGAACGACGCCACGGCAGTAATTCGGCCGCTGCGCTTCTCAAGCAGAATGATTTCGTAGAAATCTTTCGCGAAGGCGACCGCCGGTATACGATCAGACGAACGTGTTGATTTGCGAATCAGACCGCGTCCCGGCACGTGCGCACGCACCTGCCAGAAACGACTCGCTGGCATTTTGTAAATAACGAGCGTCTCAGGGAAGCCCGAGATGCAGTGTATCTCGATTGGCGTGTGTCTTGAAGTCATTCGCGCACCTACGCGGACGATGAAATAAACCCCAAGTATGAAAGATGTATGAAACAAAGTGAAGTGAATAAAAGTCAATAAAATAAGGCTTTTTTTATCACTCTCCGGTTTTCAAGACCGGTGCCTTAAACCGCTCGGCCACCCATCCAGCACGAAGAATTCAATAGCTTGGGCGACGCCGGTCGACAATGAGAACGGAACCGTGATCCAGGGAGAGCCGGCCCGCACCGACCAGGTCGCCAGATCGAAGCGGGCTCCCTGCTTCAGCACATAGCATGAGCGACCTTCGTGCACCGCACCGTCGGTAATGGCGACCAGGTTGAGGCCGACCACCGAAAAGGAATTGCCGCGCACGACGATGTGCTGGTCGATGGCGACGTTGCCGCAGGAAACCGAACCCGTGCTCGTGGCCGGGCGACATGAGCACCGCCTTGCCGGAGGGCCAGCCGCGGACGAGATAGGAGTCCATGATGCTGGCACCGGCCGAGGAGCCGGCGATCCACACCGCGGTTGCACTTGTCAAGGGGCCGACGAATGCATCGCTGTCGGCGGTGGCACGGTCGTCGTGCAGTATGGAGTAGGGCCCACCCTCCTTGAAGAATTACTGCACTGTCGACGTCGCGAGCTTGCGGTCGCTTTGGGCGCTCGGGATGACGACCCAGCGCGCGGACGCGCCGCCGACACGACGCTGCTCGACCGCAACGACCGCGGGCGACGTGGCTCCGCCGCCGACGATCAACAAGGTGCCGTTGGCCGGGCCGGAGGGTTTCGGCTCGACGGCAAAGCTGTCGCCAAACCGCAGCGCAAGCGGCATTGAAGGCAGGGCACGGCGGCCGATCATCACTGTCTCCGATGTGCACGACCTGCCGGCGAACACTCGGCCGTCGTGCGAATCTAGTCAAAGAAAGCCGCGGGAGAGACGACGCATCGGCCGATGGTCGCCACAAATATTGCGTATTCTGTCGATACTTAGGTATCTTTCCTCATCCGTCATTCAAATCCAGCCTCGTGCCGTCTCCCATAACCATGATCGGTCGACGACTTCTCTGCACCATGGCGGTGCTCGGCTTCGCGCCGGCACTGGCCCAGACGACCGACGGCAAGTTCGCGACCTGGCTGCGCGGCGTGCGCGCGGAGGCCGCTCGTGCTGGCGTCGACCAGGCCACGCTCGATGCCGCGCTCGAGGGCATCGAGGAAATCCCGCGGGTCCTCGAACTCGCGCGCAATCAGCCTGAATTCAAAATGACCTTCGAGCGATACCTGGAGATCGTCGTCTCTCCGGAAAGGGTGAGTCGTGGCCGGACGCTTCTTACCGAAAACCGGAATGAGATCGACCGCTTTGCGGCACCCGTCGGCGTTCCCGCTCCGGTCGTCGTCGCGCTATGGGGGATCGAGAGCAACTACGGCACCCGGCTCGGCGACTTCGAGGTCGTACCAGCGCTCGCGACCCTGGCCTACAATGGTTTTCGCGCCCAGTTCTTCCGCGCGCAGCTCGTCGCGGCACTAAAGATCCTGTCGCAGGGCCACATTGGATTGCAGGCGATGAAGGGCTCCTGGGCCGGCGCAATGGGCCAGTGCCAGTTCATCCCGACGAGCTTCATTGCCTACGCCGCGGACGGCGATGGCGACGGCCGGATGGACATCTGGACTAACAAGGCCGACGTGTTCGCTTCGATCGTGAACTACCTGCATCGGGTCGGCTGGCGCGCGGGCGTTGGTTGGGGCGAGGAAGTGCCGGCAGGGACGGCAGCGGGGCAGGGCGGACGGATCGTCCGCCCGGCAGGAGCGGGAGGGCCCGCGTACCGCACCACTCAGAATTTCCAGGCCATCTTGCGATGGAATCAATCGGACTTTTTCGCCCTCGCGGTCGGCCTCCTTTCCGGCCAAATCGCTGCGTGACGCTTGAAAGACGGGGTGGCTCCACCTGCCGCCCAAGATCATGTATGGTATTCCCGTCATGCGGCTAGACCTAGTAAGCTTTCGTTCCACCTCCGTGCCGCTGGCCCGTGCGTGCGGCGCGGCAATGATGATCGCCTGCCTCAGCGCCTGCGGCTCCACGTCGGGCGGCAAGGCGACGACGACGGCCCAGCGGGGCACCTACAAGATCGGTGCGCCCTATAAAATCGATGGCGTCCTGTACACGCCGAAGGAAGAGTTCACCCACGTCGAAACCGGCGTGGCCTCCTGGTACGGGCCCGGGTTCCATGGCAAGTCGACGGCCAACGGCGAACGCTACGACCAGTCCGACCGTACCGCAGCCCATCGTACCTTGCAGATGCCTTCGGTTGTCCGGGTGACCAACCTCTCAAACGGTGCCTCCACCGTGGTCCGGATCAACGATCGCGGCCCGTACGCAAGCAATCGAGTGATCGACTTGTCGCGAACCGCCGCCCAGGAACTCGACATCGTCCGCAACGGCACCGCGCGGGTGCGGATCGAGCAGCTCCAGGCAGAAAGCCTGGCCGTGAAGGACGTGGCGATCAACGGTGGCGGCCCGGCTGAACAGCATGAGGCACTGGCCCAACTGTCCTCCGGCAAGCGGGCACCGCAGCAGCAGCAAGTCATGGCGACTGCGCAGCCGGCGGCGCCTCCGCCTGCGCAGGTTCAGGCAGCCTGGCCGGAAAATCCGCGCGGCTCCGCCGCTGCACAGGAGCCGGCGCCGGCCCCCGTGGGAAAGGGCGGCCCTACGATCGCCAGCCTTGTGTCGGCACCGCCCTCCGCCTCGGGAGGCGGCTTCTATGTTCAGACCGGCTCTTTCTCGACCGCCGAGAATGCCGAACGCCAGCGCGGCGCGGTACGCAGCTACGGATTTTCGGAAATTTCCCAGGCCTCAGCCGCCGGGCGCGAGGTTTATCGCGTCAGGCTGGGACCCTATACCACCTCGGATGCCGCCGGCATTGTCGCCGATCGGCTGAAGCGTTCAGGCTATGGTGATGCCCGTGTTATTTCAGATTGATCGGCTGCGCCCTCTCGTAGCGGTTTTCGCAGCGGCTGTCGTCCTGACCGGCACCGCGATGACGGCCCATGCCCAGCAACAGGAACAGCCGCGACGGCAGCAGACGCAGCCGCAAAAGCCCGCCGCTAGGCCGAAACCTCCAGCGACTTCCGCAACCAAGCCTGCAACGCCCCCTGCCGCGGCAAAACTCGAAGCCCTGCCGCCTTCGCAGGTCGGCATCGGCACGCTTGCCCAATTCGCTTTCATGGTCGATCCGCAGACCTCGTTTGTCTTGCTGTTCAAGGACGCCGACAAGCCGATGCATCCGTCGTCGATGGCGAAGATGATGACCATCTACATCGTCTTCGAGGAGCTTGCCGCGGGCCGGATCAAGCTCGACACGCGCTTCCGGGTGAGCGAGCGAGCGCGAAACATGGGCGGCTCGCGGATGTTCGTCGAACTGGGAAGCGAAGTGACGGTCGAGGATCTGATCAAGGGCATGATCGTCCTGTCGGGCAACGATGCCTGCGTCGTGATCGCCGAGGGACTCGCTGGCAACGAGGACAGTTTCGCCGAACGCATGAACAAGCGCGCCCGCGAACTGGGACTCGTCAAGACTGTCTTCAAGAATGCCTCGGGCTGGCCGGCCGAAGGACAGTATTCGACGGCAAGGGACCTTGCCGTGCTGGCATGGCGGACGATCGACGACTTTCCGAAACTTTACCGCTACTACGCGGAGATCAACTGGACCTACAACAACATCCGGCAGGACAATCGCAATCGCCTGCTGAAGATCACGCCAGGCACCGATGGTCTGAAGACCGGCCACACCGAGGAGGGCGGCTACGGTCAGGCAACGTCGGCAATACGAGACGGGCGTCGCCTCATCCTCGTGGTCAATGGTCTCACCTCCATGGCCGAGCGCGCACAGGAGACGTCGCGGTTGATGGAATGGGGATTCCGCGAATTCACCAACACAACGATCTTCCGCGCTGGCGACACGGTGGTGGAGGCGCCCGTCTGGCTCGGGGCACAGGACAAGGTACCGCTGGTCGTGGGACGCGCCGTCCTGATCACGACGCCCACCGGGCAGGCTGCGTCGCCACGCGTGGTGGCGCGCTATGACGGGCCGCTGCCAGCACCACTCGTGAAGGGCACCAAGATCGGCACCGCCGCGGTGACGCTCCCCGACGGCAGGGTCATCGAATATCCCCTCGAAGTCGGCACCGACGTCGCCCGCATGGGCGTGGTCGGCCGCGTGGCGGCCATGATCCAGCATTATCTGTTCGGCTGGCTGTCGTGACCGCCCCCACCTCGGGGCGTTTCATCACGTTGGAAGGCGGCGAGGGGGCGGGGAAGTCCACCCAGATTGCCCGTCTCAAGGGGAAGCTGGAACAGGGTGGCCATACCGTCGTCGCCACCCGCGAGCCTGGCGGCGCGCCGGGAGCGGAGATGGTGCGCAAGCTTCTGGTGGAAGGGCCCACCGAGCGCTGGGACGGCACGACCGAGGCATTGCTCCATTTCGCAGCCCGACGGGACCATCTGCGGTCGACCGTATGGCCGGCGTTGAAGCGGGGTGCCTGGGTGATCAGTGACCGCTTTGCCGATTCGACGGTCGCCTATCAGGGCTATGGATACGGCGTCGACCGCGCCATGCTGCGCAAGCTATACAGCATCGCGGTCGGCGACTTTCGCCCCGATCTCACGTTGGTCCTCGACCTTCCCGTCGAGATCGGCCTTGGCCGGGCCGCCGCGCGGCGCGGCAGCGAAACGCGTTATGAAGGCCTTCCGGCCGACTTTCACGGCCGCGTGCGCGCCGGCTTCCTCGAGACCGCCGCGGCCGATCCAGGGCGCTGTGTCGTGATCGACGCCACTCAAGACATCGAAGCCGTCGCCGCCGCGATCGCCGCGGCCGTTCACGAACGGCTGGGAGGTTGACGCGATGGCCAGAGGCAAGGCGAGCGCGGATCCGGCCGAACTCGAGAAGCTGGAATGGCCGTACGAGTGGGCGCCGCCATGGCGCAGCCAGCGGCTGGTCGGTCATGACGATGCGGAAAAGACCATGCTGGCCGCGCAGCAAAGCGGACGCCTGCATCACGCCTGGCTGCTGACCGGCCCGCGCGGCATCGGCAAGGCGACCCTCGCCTGGCGCTTCGCGCGTTTCCTTCTGTGCGGCCAGCAACAAGGCGGCCTGTTCGGTGACGGACCGGCAGACCTCGAGGTTGCAGCGGATGTCCCGGGAAGAGCGCTGGTCGACGCACGCTCGCATCCGGACCTGTTCCATCTGCGGCGTTCGCTCAATCCCGATACCGGCCGCATGCGCGCCGAAATCGCCGTCGACGACGTGCGCGGGCTCGGGGCCTTTATGCACATGACTCCGGCGATGGGAAAATGGCGTGTCGCCATCATCGACTCCGCCGATGAGATGAACCGCAACAGCGCCAATGCGGTCCTGAAGATCCTCGAGGAGCCGCCGCCCAATGCCGTCCTGCTGATCGTGGCGCACGCGCCGGGGCGCCTGCTGCCGACGATCCGCTCGCGCTGCCGCCGGCTGGCGCTCCAGCCACTGACCGGCGAGACCGTCGTGCGCCTGCTCGGCGACTACTCGCCGAATACCAAACCGGAGGAGAGGATCGCTTTGGCGTGCTTGGCCGAGGGCAGCATCGGACGCGCCCTTGAGCTTGCCGGCGCCGGCAGCCTCGAACTCTATCGCGAGATGGTCGAGGTGCTGGCGACATTGCCCGAGCTCGACATGCCGCGCCTGCATGCCTTCGCGGAGCGCTTCGCCAAGCGCGGCGAGGAGGCCAATGCCGATTGGCGCTCGCTCAACTACCTGCTCGACGGCTGGCTGAAGGGCCTCGCGCGGCATTGGGCCCTGGGGACGGAAGCTGCAGCCGTCGTGCCGTCAGAAAGCGGCCTGAACGGGCGTTTGCTCGCCGCCGCCAGCCTTGATCGCTGGATGGAGGCATGGGAAAAGGTCGCCCACCTCTTGTCCCGTGCCGATGCCGTCAATCTGGACCGCAAGCAGACGGTGCTCGGCAGTTTCCTGGCTCTGCAAACGGCGATGCGCTGAAGCGCTGAACCCGGCGCTCCCGGAGGAGCGTCATGGGAGAGGCGACAGTTCGGAGTTCAGTCATCATGTCGGGCCGCAGTACTTTTTACGTCACCACGCCGATCTACTACGTGAACGACGTGCCCCATATCGGGCACGCGTACACGACTCTGGCCTGCGATGTGCTCGCCCGTTTCATGCGGCTCGACGGGCGCGATGTCCATTTCCTTACGGGCACTGACGAGCACGGCCAGAAGATCGAGAAGGCGGCAGCGACAGCAGGCCTGCCGCCGAAAGCCTTCACCGACAAGGTGAGTCAGTCGTTTCGCGACCTCGTCGTGAAGATGAACTACAGCCCGGACAATTTCATCCGCACGACCGAGAAGCGCCACTATGCCGCCTGCCAGGCGTTGTGGGAGAAGCTCGTCGCCGCGGGAGACATCTACCTCGGCAAGTATGCAGGCTGGTATTCGGTGCGTGACGAAACCTATTTCGTCGAAGGCGAGACCGAGGTCGGCCCGGACAAGAAACGCCGCGCGATCTCGACTGGGGCCGAAGTCGAATGGGTCGAGGAACCATCGTACTTTTTCAAGCTGTCGACTTGGTCGGAGCGGCTGCTTGCCTTCTACGAGAAGAACCCGCGCTTCATTGGACCCGATAGCCGGCGCAACGAGGTGATGAGCTTCGTGAAGGGTGGCCTGCAGGACCTCTCGGTGTCCCGCACGAGCTTTTCCTGGGGAGTTCCGGTGCCGGGCGACCCCAAGCACATCATGTACGTCTGGCTGGACGCGCTCACCAACTACATCACTGAGTGCGGGTACCCGGATGTCAGCAGCCCGAACTGGAAGTACTGGCCTGCCGATTTGCACATGGTTGGCAAGGACATCATCCGTTTCCACTGCGTGTTCTGGCCAGCCTTCCTGATGGCAGCCGGTCTTGAGCCGCCGCAACGCGTGTTCGCGCATGGCTGGTGGACCAATGAAGGCCAGAAGATATCGAAGTCGCTGGGCAACGTGATCGACCCGGTGGAACTCGTCGACGCTTATGGGCTCGACCCGGTGCGATATTTTCTTTTGCGCGAGGTCCCCTTCGGCAATGACGGAGACCTGCAAAAGCGTGCGCTCGTCGGCCGCCTGAATGGCGATCTCGCCAACGCCTACGGCAATCTTTGCCAGCGCGTGCTGTCGATCGTCGCCAAGAATTGCGAAGGGAAGGTGCCGCCCAAAGGCGCGCTCATCGACGCCGATATTGCCTTGCTGGATCGCGCCAAGGGACTGCTTACGGCCGTACGCGCTGAACTCAACGAACAGGCCTTCCACCGTGCACTCATCTCCATCTGGGAGGTGATCGCCGACGCCAACCGCTATGTCGACGCGCAGGCGCCATGGGCATTGGCCAAAACCGATCCGGTGCGCCGCGACACGGTGCTTTGGGTCCTGGCCGAGACCATCCGGCGGGTGACGCTGCTGGTGCAGCCCTTCATGCCCGATTCGGCGGCCAAGATCCTCGATCAGCTGGCCGTGCCGGCTGACGCGCAGGCCTTCGCCGCATTCGATCGCGAACTCGAATCCGGCACGACGCTGCCCAAACCGCAGGGCGTGTTCCCGCGCTTCGTCGAACCGGCCGCCGCCGCGAGCTGACATGCTGATCGACAGCCATTGCCATCTCGACTTTCCCGAGCTTGCCGGCGACGAAGAAGCGGTGCTGGCGCGTGCGCGCATGGCCGGCGTCGGTGGCATGCTGACGATCGGCACGCGCCTCGACCAGTTCGAGCGGGTCCGCGCCATCGCCGAACGTCACGGCAACATCTGGTGCTCGGTCGGTGTTCATCCGCACGAGGCGAAGGAGGAGGGGCAACGCACGCCTGACCGCCTGATCGAGGCCACGCGTCACCCCAAGGTCGTCGGCATCGGCGAAACCGGGCTCGATTTCTACTATGAGCACAGTCCGCGCGACGAGCAGGCGGAGAGCTTCCGCGCCCATATCGCCGCATCACGCATGACCGGCTTGCCGTTGATCGTTCATACGCGGGACGCCGATCGCGAAACCATCGACATTCTCGAGGAAGAGGCCGGCAAGGGCTCGTTTCCCGGCTTGATCCACTGCTTCAGCTCAGGCGCCGAAGTCGCCCGGCACGCGCTGGCGCTCGGCCTCTATATTTCGATTTCCGGAATCGTCACCTTCAAGGCAGCCGAGAACCTGCGCACCATCGTTCGCGACATCCCGCTCGACCGGCTGCTGGTGGAGACAGACTCGCCCTACCTCGCGCCCATTCCCAAACGCGGCAAGACCAACGAGCCGGCTTACGTCGCCCATACCGCCGCCAAGGTGGCCGAATTGAAGGGCGTGGGTATTGCCGAACTGGAGGCTGCGACGACGGCGAATTTCTTCAGGCTCTTCACCAAGGCGGAGCGCCAGCAGTGCGGGTGACGATCCTCGGCTGCGGCACTTCCGGAGGCGTCCCACGACCGGGCGGCAAGGACGGGCTGGGCGAGTGGGGGGCCGCCAACCCCCAAGACAGCCGCAACCGGCGCCGCCGCTGTTCCATCCTGGTCCAGGATAAGGGCAAAACCCTCCTCGTCGACACTTCGCCGGACCTGCGGGCGCAGCTGCTCGATGCCCGGGTGGAATGCGTCGATGCAGTCTTATGGACACACGAGCATGCCGACCAGGTCCACGGTATCGACGACCTGCGGCCCTACGCGCTGCGGCAGGGCAGGATCGAGGCCTGGGCGGATCAGCATACGTTCAGTGTCTTGCGCCGCCGCTTCGGCTACTGCTTCGAAGCCGAGGGCGACGGCTTCTACAATCCGATCTACCAGCCGAACCTCATCGAGGGGCCTTTCAACGCCGCCGGGCTGCCCGTAATTCCCTTTATCCAGAACCACGGCTCGATCTCTTCTCTGGGGTTTCGCTTCGGCCGGCTGGCCTATGCCAACGACGTCGTGACGTTGCCTGATAGCGCCTTCGCGGCGATGGCGGGCGTCGAGGTGTTGATCGTCGACGCCATGCGGTTCCGGCCGCATCCGACCCACGCCCATCTCGATCGGGCCCTCGAATGGATCGAGCGAATCGGCCCCAAACAGGCTTTTTTGACCAATCTCCACGTCGACATGGACTATGCTGAAGTCGACCATTTGACACCGCCGCACGTGCACCCTTGCCGGGATGGCATGGTCATCGAGTGGGACAGTGAATAATCACCTATTTTCAATAGGTTAAAAGTGGTTCTTGAAGAAAAACAGGAAGCGAGACAAAAGGAGTCCAGCCGCAGGGTGTTCCTGCTAGGCGCCGCGACCGCCCTGTGCACGGCGACTCCGGCGCAAGCCGGCGACCAGCTTGATGCTGGTGGTCTGACTTTCCTGGATTTCGCCACGCCGGACAACGGCGCGAGTTTCCATCGTGGCGACGGCATGATCGCTGGCGGCCCGAACCAAGTTTCGTCGAGAGTTCTGGGGGTTGAAAACGGCAAGGGGTTGGCCCGGATCCGTTTCGAGCAAATCCGAGTGACGATGGCGGTACCGCTCGGATGGCAAGCGACCGAGGATTGGGAGCGCGGCATCGCCTACAGCAGCGACAAGCGCTATCGCCTTTTGATCTGGCGGATCGATTTCGAGTTCGAGGGTGTCAAGGACGCCGAGCACTATGCCTCCAGCAAAGGAGGTGCGATCCAGTCGCGCCGTCCGGCCGTAAAGGCCCAGGCACGCAAGTTGGGGGATGGGACCTATCTAGTGGTGTTCGAGAACGTACCCAAGGGACAGGGCGACTCTGAGCCTCGGACCGTCTTCGACCTCGTCATTCCGCAGCCCGGCAATTCCAAACGCGGCGCGCTTCTGACCTTGGGCGTACCAGCGAGTGACGCCGGGCGTGGAATCAAGCTTTTGGCACTTATAAAGGAAAATGTGCGGATTGATTGGTAATCCATTGCTAATATTAATAGATATATATTTGTCATAATATATATTATACGATAATCGGAAATGAGGTTAGGCAACATGGCGTCCGGGCGTCCGACCGCAGAATCCCTCCCCAAGGAGCCGATGGCCCGCCTGCTCGCCGTTATGGCTTGGCTGCGCGACCGCCAGCATGGCTGTCCCTGGGACATTGACCAGACCTTCAAGACCATCGCGCCGTACACGATCGAGGAAGCCTACGAGGTCGCCGACGCGATCGAGCGTGACGACATGCCCGCGCTCAAGGAAGAACTCGGCGACTTGTTACTCCAGGTCGTCTATCACGCCCAGATCGCCCAGGAAGCCCAGGCGTTCGGCTTCGCCGATGTGGCGGCCACGATTGCCGACAAGATGGTCGACCGTCACCCCCATGTCTTCGCCGGCGCACGGATCGACACCGCGGAGGCCCAGACAGTGTCATGGGAGGCGCGCAAGGCGGCCGAGCGTGCCGCCAAACGGACCGCCGAGCCGGCAGGGGCCCTGGACGGCGTCGCGCGTACCCTCCCCGCTCTCCTGCGGGCCGAGAAGATCCAGAAGCGAGCCGCCCGGGTCGGCTTCGACTGGAAGGAGACCGCACCTGTCATCGACAAGCTCGAGGAGGAATTGGGCGAGCTGCGCGCCGAAATCGAGGCCGGCACCATCGACCAGGCCCGCGTGACCGACGAACTGGGAGACGTTCTGTTCGCTGTCGCCAATCTCGCACGGCACTGCAAGGTCGATCCCGAGGCAGCCCTCAGGGCCACGAACGACAAATTCGAACGCCGCTTCGGCTATGTCGAGCGCCGGTTGGCCGACCAAGGCCGGAAGCCGGCCGACGCCACCTTGGATGAGATGGAAGCGCTCTGGCAGGAAGCCAAGACGCGCGTCTAGTCTTCCATGGGCTGAAGGAGAGGCAGATCCAGCGCTTCGAACGCAGCAAGCACGTCGACCAGCGCCTGCCGTGATGGGGCGCTGATGATCCCTGCATCGGTCTGCTGGTCCGGGGCGTAGTCTTTGCCATCAAATCGCACCGCCCCGCCGCCCGCCTCTGCCAGCATCAGCGCCCCCGCCGCATGATCCCAGGGTTTGGTGCGCCGATAGATGCTGAAGGTCGCGCGGCCGGCCAGGATTTCCAGGTATTCGACTCCGGCACAGCGCAGCGTCGACACGGGGCCGATCCCCCGCCGTCGGGCAGCCGGAAGCCGGCGCTCGAAAGCCTTGCGAATCTTGTAGCCGACGAACCCTGAGGGCGATCCACCCGGCGGCGTCCCAATCACCGCTGCGCCGTCGAGGGTTACGCCCTGCCCCGCCAGTGCCACCGCCATCCGCCCGTTGGGCACGTCGAGTATCCAACCGCCGACGGTCTGTCGGTCTGCGACCAGGGCGACGATGATCGCAAAGGTGGCCTTGCCGGCGGCGAAATTCGAGGTGCCGTCCAACGGATCGACGATCCAACATCTCTCGCCCGGACGGCCGATCAGATCGAGGAGGCCGGCATCGGCTTCGACCGCTTCTTCACCCACCACCGGTACGCCGGGCAGGATCTTCGCCAGGCCGGACGCCAGCCGCTGTTCCGATGCGACATCGGCCACGGTAACCAAATCGCCCGGCCGCTTCTGGCGGACATCGTCCTTGGAGAGATTGCGAAATCGCGGCAGCAACTCGGCTGCCGCGACTTCACGGATTAGTTCGGCGACCTGCGCAAGTTCGCCGCTGTCGGGCATCGGCCTCAGCCGACGACGCCGAACAGGTCCTCTTCCTTGAGGATGACATGGTCAACGCCGCCGATCTTGACCTCGGTGCCAGACCACTTGCCGTAGATCACCTTGTCGCCGACCTTCACGTCGATCGCCTGCAGGCGCCCGTCCTCGAGCCTCTTGCCCTTGCCGACCGCCACCACCTCGCCCTGCATCGGCTTTTCCTGGGCCGTGTCGGGGATGATCAGGCCGCCCTTGGTCTTGGTTTCAGCGGTCATTGGCTTGAGCAGAAGCCGATCATGCAAAGGCTTGAATTTCATGGTGTTTCCTCGGTCTGGGATAGAGCCGCTTATAGGATTCGTGGCGGCGGCATGTCAACGCGCGAGCCGGCGCTCGAACTGCGCGGCGGCGGCGGCATCGAGGGCCACGGTCAGCAAAGCCACCTCGCCGTCGTCATGACGGTGGCGGACCTCGCCATGGCGGTAGAGCCAGGCGATGGTGGCGCCGTCACTCAACGGAACGGAGATTTCGCGGGCCGTCCCTGCTCGTCCGAGCAGGTCGCCGATCGCCTCGAGAAGTTGGTCCACACCCTCCCCGGTCAGAGCCGAGATCGGAAACTGAAGCGCCCGCTCGGCACCGGCGGCAGAGCGAGTCTGGAGACTCTCGAGCTTGTCGATCGGGAGCGCGTCGATCTTGTTCAGGGCTTCGATCAGGGGCCTGTCGCCGCCTTCCTCGAGTGCGCCGAGTTCCCTCAGGACGGCCTCCACGTCGGCGCGCTGCTGCTCGGTCTCGGGGTGGGAAATGTCGCGCACATGCACGATCAGGTCCGCCTCGATCACCTCCTCCAGCGTCGCGCGGAAGGCGGCAACGAGATGCGTCGGCAAATCCGACACGAAACCGACCGTGTCGGAGATGACGCAGCTCTTGCCGTTGGGAAGCTTGATCGACCGCATGGTCGGATCGAGCGTGGCGAACAGCAGATCCTTGGCCATGACGCCGGCGCCCGAGAGGCGGTTGAACAAAGTCGACTTGCCGGCGTTGGTGTAGCCCACCAGCGCGATCGTCGGCAGTCGCGCCTTCTTGCGGCCGACGCGGTTGACCGCGCGGGTCCGCTGGACGGCTTCGAGGTCGCGTTTGATGCGAACGATGCGCTCACCGATCAGGCGTCGGTCGATCTCGATTTGGGATTCGCCGGGGCCGCCCAGGAAGCCGAAACCGCCGCGCTGGCGCTCGAGGTGGGTCCACGACCGAACCAACCTGCCGCGTTGATAGTCCAGTGCCGCAAGTTCGACCTGGAGCCTGCCTTCGTGGGTACGGGCGCGGGCGCCGAA